>Ga0157363_1004806_pt1 | contig 12526 bp, 8 predicted proteins | sample AttsexASBM1_FD_111477 | JGI IMG/M metagenome (GOLD analysis project Ga0157363, IMG submission 111477) | Fungus gardens microbial communities from leaf cutter ant in Ribeirão Preto, State of São Paulo, Brazil - Atta sexdens ASBM1 | ecosystem: Host-associated > Fungi > Mycelium > Unclassified ...
ACAGATATAATATTAAATGATATAAATTATAATTATATATTCAAAATAAATTAAAATATAAATTTTTTTAATATTTTTTAAAAAAAATAAAATATATATATATATATATATATATATATATATATATATATATATATACTAATTTTTCCGAAGAATATTACTAAGATCTCGATTTTAATAGATATTGAGTATCAAAATTTAATTGTGATATTACAGAAGTTTAGCTGCGTTTCTAAGTTCGCAAAAATTAATTCACCGCATAGTCTACTAATATACTAGTAATATAGTATATACAGTAAGTGCAAAAAGTATTCATACGAGGAAAATATTCTTTAAAAAACTTTATTTTTTTTTTTTAAATAAATATTATCCAGCAAGAAATGACTCATCAAATTGATGTCGAATCGATACGATAATTTGAATATCAATTCGACGTCCATTCGACATCTAATCAACGTCATTTCTTGCTAGATAATTAACAATTTATTCATAAAAAAAGAAATGGATTACATGTTTCTCAAAAATATATATTAAAAAAATGTGCATTAATTATAGACAGTACATCATATTAAAAATAAGCGAAAGTTAAAAATTGTATTGTTTGGAAAAATATTCGTATAGTCGACAAATTTAATTTATCAAATCAGAAATACACGTGAAGCTTGTTTGTTTATGTTAGAATAGAATGTATTGTTATTTGTATAAAATTGTTAATTAATATTTTATTTGCTACATATAAGACTTTTTTATAACAAATTTCTTTGTTTTGCACTCATTGTATGTATGTACATATATAGCACATACAAATTCATATGAAATTATTTAAATATTAAATTATTTTTCTGCAAATTTCGTTGCAATCTTTCAATTATTAATTCCAACAATTAATTCCATTTTAATTATCATGTTTCTGTTTTCGATAATTTTCATTAATAAATCTATAAAAATATTGAATTTTTCGTTTCTACTTCATTATTTTTCAGATATTTTTATTATATTAATTTTTCTCAGAATTTCTAATATTTTAGCATATTTCATGTACAATAATCTGTAAAAGTATTATATATTTTGCATTACCTTTTTAGGCATTTTCAATAATTATTCTTAGGATTACCAAAATTATTCCATTACATCATGTTTCGCCTTAAGGCCGGTGGACATACTTGCAATATATCTAATCTTTTTTAATTCTGTTGACTCATTTATAATCATAGATGATTTTCATAGATTTTTTCATGTTGAATTCGAATCCATAGTTAAAATTGTTCCATCAGGTTTATGAAATATTTTAATCTTAAAAATGCTCGAAATAGGTCTTTTTGGCACTTTGGGATTAGAAGTATCTCTAAACCTGACGTAATGAAGCAATTTTGGCTACGGATTTGGTTTTAGTATGCCAAAAACCTTTAGGACTACATTTCTGGATTGCCGTTTCTGAGTCAAATTTCATGTCGGCCTGTGATATCATTAAAGTTCATAATATTTCAATATTAAAAGTATTATTTATGCTAAAACATTTTCCACAATATTTCAGCGATTTTTATTTCTTATTTTAATTAACGATTTTGATTTCAATAATTTTAGCGACTTTTTTTCACCAAGACAATTGCAGTAATGGGAAACAGAATCATATTCTGCAATAATTTAATTTTTTTTTATACTATTGTATTATAACAAATAAATGATTATTATCTATTAAGCCATAGTTTTGATATATCATAGCAGTGAACTTAAACCGTGCAAGTATTCGAAAAAGTAAAGTGATATAAAATAAAGTGATATAAAATTTTTATGGAAGCATATTTTTTCTATGAGTGAAAATTAGAGGTAATTTTATAAATACAGATATTTGAGTTATTTTATAAAGTTGCATTATTATACATATATCGCCTTATAATACGAGAGTAAGATTTCCGTATACTACTCAAGTCCGACTTCGATGAAATTTTATAGATATGTAATACTTTTACGAATATGTAATACTTTTACAGATATGTAGTACTAAATGTAGTCAAATTCATAAATGCGGACTTACGCATTTATGACGCATTTATTACGAAATGCTTAGTTTTCGAAATATTCAAAATTTATTTAATCGACTTAATTAACATTTGATAAAACTTTCCCTTTCAACAGTCAGCTCCAAATGATCTTGCTCTTGACTTTGATCCTCAAAGAGATCACTGATCTTTTCCGCTCGTTCATTAAAAAGTTAAGAACAAAACAATTTTTAACATATAATTTCGGAACATAAAAGTACATATTTCAATATTTGTCCTTGATAGAGGAAGATAGGAGTAGACTCTACGCTTTCGCGTGGAAAATCATGCGCCTCTGAAGCAAGGGGGAAGATGAGGTGAAAATTCGTGTCAATATATTAATATAAAATTATCTAGTCAAAATAAATAATTTTTAATTCTAATTATTTTTTCATGTCAAAATCTTTAAAAACATTAATTAAGTCAATAAAATTTGAATATTTCGGAAACTAAACACTTTCGCAACTGCGAGTTTGGATTTGGTTACATTTAATTAGGACTACATTCCTATAAAATTTCATCGAAGTCGAGCTTAGGTAGTACACAGAAGTTGAGTCAAGTCTTGCGCTTTCTGGCTAAGTGTTTCTGGCTAAGTGTGTCACCATGAATTGCAAGGAGAAAACAGGATAATCTGAATGTATAGCATGGCGAAACACCTGAGTATAATAGTTGTAACCGATGTGCAAGAAAACGATGACAATAAGGTTCTCGTTTACGTTAAAGAATGTCAAAAACGCAAATAGTGCATACTCAATATCGATGGCTTGATCATTGAGATGGATGTCGATTATAGAATTTTTAAATAATCTAGATATTAATACTATGCAATGTTAGGCAAACATGTTAAGAATTGTGCATCACAAAATGTTAAAATATATAACTAATGGATGTAACGTGAAACTCACCAAAAAGAATTGAGCAATGACACCAGAATCGTTCGAATAGTAAAACAAAATCTGAAGTTATCATCGTGAAATATAATGGAATCGATGAATGTTAGCACTGTGCGTCGCAGACTTAGAAAGTCAGGACTGAAAAGCATGCGTTAAAGTATTCTTCCATCAATAAAATAAATAAGAAAAAGCGATTCGAGTTTACCAAGAAGTACATGAACATGCCTGTAGAAAAAAATATTGTGGTCGGAGAGTAAATTTGAGTTTATTGAATTTATTCGGACAAAAACGATGGTCTAGAATATGGCAAAAAATTAGTGAGGCTCTCAAAGAAATAAATATTCAAAAGATTGTAAAACATAGAGGTAATAATATCGTAGTATAAAAGTGTTTTGCCTGGTCTGGTATCGGTAATTTGTCTCAAATTAAAGACATTATGACAGCAGAAGGATATTGATACAATATTATGCGAGAATTTGGAAGAATCACTTTTGAAACTGGATTTAGAAAATAACTTTATCTTTCAACAAAATAACAATTCAAAACATAAGACAAAAAAAACTTTTTTCAAATCTAATAAAGTAAAACTGATCGAATAGCCGCCACACTCAAAAAATGTATCTGTACTTATATCTAAATACTTTTTCCACACAATATCTATATCTATAATTGGATACCTTTTAAACAGTATCTTCCAACACTGATAGTGTCAAATTGTTCAGATCCGTACTACAAATAAAAAATTACTTAAAAAGTACTCAAAGCAACGAGCGTTTAAATGCCTTAACATTAAAGTAGAGTCGCAAAATAGACACTACAATTATACAATTAATGAGTTTACCGTAAAAAAGCACATAAATTTCAAATATACGCACGTATGCGTGAAAGTAAAAAAGTTAAGCTACTTCAATCCTTGCAGAAACTTTTTTTTCATTATAGGCACACAATTATTAGAGAGTTAAATGGGGCGGCAAAAATTTTACTGTCTAAAGACAACAAAACCTAGCTTAGCTACTACGATAATAAATGAATCAGTGACGACATTTATCTTGATTTACACCGAAATTATAACATCGATATTATGAAATTGTTCATCACAGTTATTCTGTTCTTCAGAGGAACAGCTGTGATTGGCCAGATTCATAACATTCGGCGTAAATCAAGGTAGTTAATGAGTAATAAATAAATAATGAGGATATGACTATTAAGACTGAACATTCCCACAGAATTCTCTCCACGATGACGATATCATTCTGTTTAGCAACATGAAATAGCACATTTGTTATCTAGAAATTCACTCTGAAAAGAAGAACGAGAATCTAATGAGAAAAAGAAACAGGGACATTAAAACAACCTTATATAAAATAATCTTTAATAATTCATACCGAAAATTCTAATAAGTATAAAAATTATAAATACAATTGAAAAATTGTATACTTTATACAGAAATTTATATAGAAGTTTTAAAAATATCTCATTAGCCGAAGGAGCGAGCGAGACGCAAGATAGCACGTCTCAGAAAGACTCCAAATGGAGGCAGAGTTTGCCCCTCGCTTTAAAGAAGGCGCAAAGTAGGAGCATGGGGGCGATAAACCCCTCCCCCCCTGCCGGAGTTGCCGCAAAGGCAGAGTTTCCCATACTGCAGCACTCGAAGCGCGAAGAGGAAGAAACCATTCTCATCTCCATAGAGATACGTCCCAGAGGAGGACACCACGACTGAATTGTCAGAGGTGTACCGTTCTCGGAAAGAAGAAGAAACTAAACAACCATCCCGAAGTCATTACTGAGAGGACCCCCAAGCCTACTGCTGCTCTTGCAAGCAAGATGGACCGCAACGCGCGTGAAGCGAATGGAGCTAAATTCTCCTTCATCAAGGAGATTAAGAAGAATCCTTTGGATAAGGTCATAGAGAGTTCTCCTCTAAGTCCTGGACCAGTATAATCTCATCATCGATCCAGGGATAGACCGGTGCTGACCAGGATCCAGGATTGGTCACTCACTGCCTGAGATCCCACTAAGGGTTCAAAAAGGGCAAAAAAAATGCTGTTCTCTCACACCTACTCCTTGGCGCAGTCAACGTGACCTCAAGGCTTCGCCGCCTACTAATCAGGCGATGGAGCAGTGGTCGCTGGGAAGAAGAAGGCCAAGGCCTCTGACCACTGACCAAACTAGGGGACCAAATTTCCCTCCTTTCCCTTAAAAGCAACAAGGCGGATAAGAAAGAAAATAGTTCCCCAAAATCTCCAGCCAAAACGGCAGCGATGGCGCTAACCGCGCCAAAGGGAAGATTAACTGAAACAATATCTCTGATTAGGGGATAAATCAGTCTGGCTGAGCTCAACATCATCAAGCTGAGAGCGAGACGAACAATAACGGCAGTTCTGATATTAGAAATTAAGAACGGCAATGCTCATGCGAACGCCTTGGCGAGCTGCATGAAAGATGTCCTTAAGGACAAGGAGGGGATGAGAATATGGAGGTCCGTAAAAAAAGCGGAGCTTTGCGTGGTGGGCTTTGATGATTTTACCATCCCACAGGATGTCGCACTAATATGCGCTCAACTGGGCGGTTGCTCGATAGCCAACGTCGGGATTGAACCCATGGTTTAGCCAAACGCCTTGGTTTGGGTGTCGCATGGATCCCGGCGACGTAAAAAAATTGCCGAACAAGGTTCGAATGAACTGGATAGCCACGCGCGTTATCCTGTTGTCCTCACGCCTCCTGCAGTGTTCTTGCTGCCTAGAGCTGGGGCACATGAAAATGAATCGTAGCAGCCAGATCGACAGGTCTACTGTTATCAATGCAATTAGCAGGAACACATTGTACACGAGTGCAACTCTCTTGCTAACTGCCCAGTATGCGCGAGCAAGCCAGCATAGCACCGCATTGGAGTTAGCCGCTTGCCGTTCCTCCCCCTTCCCTCCACCAAAGTAGTGCCATCGATACTGGATGCTGGCGGAAAGTTTCTCGCCCCCTCCTCCCCCGCCAGCCAGGCATAAGACAGCCAGGAATGAGCACAGCCAGAAACGAACACGGCGGTTGCAGGAATATCCTCGAAAGAACACTCATATGAAAATGTGTCTGGAGGAAGCCGCTGAATACAGCTAATATAGCCACAAGGCTCCTCTAGGCAAACCAGAATCACTCTTCGATGGGGCAGGAGCTGTTCCTAAATTGCCTCGCCAAGAGTGATTCGGGACTTAGAGTGTTGGCAGATCTCTATCGCATCCTCATGAAACAATCCGTGCTATAGGTGGATGGTTGTCTGAAGACCATGTTGGCTTCCCTCTCATCTCCCTTGTGGAGAGGGAGGAGACTTTCATCGTGATCAAATAGGGGGCCATTGATGTCCTAGCCTGCTATCTAAGGCCGGATCTATCCGTAACGGACCATAAGTCTGTGCTGAACGCTCGGGCTTAGCTAGAAGCATGCCCCGCTCAGCCCTTGTTGCGCCCTTTTAACTCAATCCATGCAATGAGAGTCCCTCCGCACAGATAATAAAGGCAGGGCAGTCAGAATATGGGCGGACATGCTCAGCCTCTGCCTGTTAAACAGGATAAGCTAGAATACCTTTGTCGATGGTTGCGGCAAATCCATTATCGATCTGATAGAAATCTCCTCCAGTGCCGTTGACAGAATGTCCAATTGGACTGTGAATGGCCGGCTAATAATGGACGAGCAATAGCTCGTCGCATTATTATACAGCTAATAGCAGTTGCCGACCCGGAGGCTGGGCTGCGCAAGCGAATCAAGGACAGACGCCAACCAAGATGGTCCCTGTGAAGGTTATGAACGGTCTCCAAGTACATCTTATCGATTGGGTTCAACGAGGACTTTCAAGGACATTGAGGAAGTGGCGGAAAATGACTAGCGTAACATCTCCAGCCTCGTCAGTACGCGTATTGGTGATTACCGGAAATTGCCGATCTGAGAAGGTCGGTAGTGTGAGCCCGGCTCTACCCTGTGAGGGCCAAACAAAGACGCAAGGGAGAGTCAGTGATGCATTGTCGTGAGAATAAAGTAACGCATGCACATTAAGTAAACGCTATGACTGCTCAGTAATATATTTTGATAAGATCTGAGGTATGGTTAAGCCCCTAGCGAGGAAAAAAATATGAAAGGAATTATAGAGAGAAGAAAGTTCCTTTAAACAAATAGAATAAATAGTTAATACAAATGGTAATAAAAAAATGTATTTGTTTATTATTTTTTACATCTGCAGCTGATTTATTAGATGAATACCGTTGAATGAATATTCGTTGCAAGGATTAGGAAAACTGCAGAAAACCTTATCAGTATTCCAACAAAACATCGTACATAAAATATATAAAACATGTGAACATGTAATACTTAAATATTAGGACAATATACTTATATACGTAGATATTAATATAATATACTTACAGTTTACTTAAATAATTACAAGAAATAATTACATTTATAAATATTTTTTCTTAATATAAATTTTTTCTTAATATAAAACATACAATTACAAAATATTATATATATTAATCATTTTAAAAAATATAACATTTATTATATATATAAGAAAATGTTTACATTGTTGCAATCTGATGAAATAATAGCATTTTCAGTTATTAAAACAAAAGTTATTAAAACAAAATAACTTACTTTACTGGTCAATAATAGACACATATGACAAGTTTGCCTCCAACAAATAAAAAATAAAAATTCTGATACAATTAATAATAAATAATACAATATTTTTAAAAACATGAAAATAAACATTCAAATATGAAAACAAACATAAAATCTAATACACTCGAATGCATGTACATATGTCACATCACAAAAAAATAAAGAAAAAAAAGAAATATGTCTAAGAGATATGTCTAAGCGAAAAAAAGCCCAAGGATTATTGCACTGCATTAATGCATAATTAATACTGTCGCATTAAAATAAAATCAATAATGTAAAGATATTATTAGTTAATATTGAAATAAAAAGAGGAAGTGCATGTTAATAATATGATATATGGTAAAATGTATGGGTCACGGAAACAAAGAAAAGATTTCCAGAAATGTTGTTACATTAATACAATATATGAATATTAATAAAATATTTAAAAAATTAAATTGGAGGTTAAATGTACTAACAATACAAAGGAAAATTATAATAAAAACATGCATAAGTTTTTAAATGTTCTATTGTTCTTTATGTTGACTGGTGTAAAAATTAGAAGAAAATAAATTCTTATAATTGTGCAGTTCTAAATGTGTAGAATCTACTTGGAAAGTGCGACAATCAATGTTATTAGCTTGGAAACGCGATCGTACTTTACATACGGCGTCTAAACTGATTACATATATCCAATTTCTCTTTTTATTCTTCACATTATTTATTTGTAACAATAGAAAAAATTCTCTCTGCATTAGAATGTGGAAGTGACATAACTGCATTTACTTCTCTATTAAATTCTCATTAAATTCTCTAAATTTGGAAAAAATGATTCTTTATTGAGTTTCTTTTTTTGAAAAATAATCTTCTGCATTTCATCAATTTCTAAATTAGCCAAAAAAGTTTTATTCGCATCATCAAATACAAGGCAACATTCTCCATTCTCATTCCATAGGCTAAGACCATAATATCAGAAATTCGAAAATGTCTTGCTATATTTCTTAAGTCTGAAAAGATGAATCTACTTTCTTCTTGCAAAGCTATAGCAAGAAATTCAAAAATTTGAATTCTTGAAAAATATGATCATTATAAGCCAATTGTATCATTCCTTCTAATACAGTTATATATAAAAAGATAAGCAGATGGTTTTTATTTCCATTACAAATTCTGATGATTCTGATTGTAACAAAAATTCACATTTTGGACCAACATAAATTGAATGTAAAGGTAAAAAATTTTGAGGATTAATAATGTCCATAGAAATGTTTTGTAATGTTGTAAGCAGCAAGAAATTGTATTCCATCTGCTTTATCAAATGCTCACTAGTTATAGCTAATTTATGAATTAAAATTTGTCTTCCTTGAAACAAAGTATTAATTCATTAAAAGATTTCAAGGTATATTATTTTAAAAATAATATATAAGCTCTAATTTTATTGTCATTTAAAGTATTAAAAATTATTGCCGAGTTATTTTTATTTTCAATTGTTTCCAAATAGGAAATAATCTTTCAAAACTTCCCAGTTATCGAGAATTCTAGTAACATACTTCTGCAAGACAAGCCATTTTATACTTGATAATTTCAAGATTTTACGTGATTTAACTCTAAAAAAATTCTGGAATTCACACAGGATAGCCGATTTTTGCACTTATCGATAACTGCTTTTTGCACTTATCGAGAAATATGTTGCAACTTCATGTAAAACATTTTCACATCCGGCAATTTCGAACAAGCTTTGCTCGCAATAAGAACTGAGAAATGGCAAATACAATTTAATACAACGAGGGCCGATTAAGCCTCTAGGTTACAAGGATACCTCTTTTTTTAATCTAATTGTAAAAAAATCTCGAACACCTATCGTCACTGAAGCATTATCACATGCCATTTCCTATAATGTTTGATAAAGGTAGTCTTTTACTTTTTAAATAGTTTTCAAATGTAGAATATAATTTGTCTGCAGTACTGTTACACCTAAGGGAACTAATTCTAATAAATGAATTATACATTTTTTAGTCTCTAATAATACATACTTTACTAAGACATAAAGCAACTTATCATTACAGATAGTTGTGCTTTCATCAATTAAATTTGAAAATTTCTGACTTTTTAAATTTATAATTAGCTTCTCTGTTTCATGTTTTCCTAAAACGTTCTTTATTATTTGTGTGCATTTTTTTCTTGATAATTTGAGATCGTTAATTACCTGTGGAACCATTAGAACAAGTTGCTTTTAGTAAAGAGATCATGTGATCTACAGTCTAGAAAACTATATATTTATGTTCCGCGTAAAAAACTGCAATTTTTATCTCGGCTGTTTAACATTCTTAACATGGTCCTTATCCTTAATATTACTTTTGAGCTTATGTGATGAAGTGATATTACGGTTTATATTCATATTCTTTACATGTAATTTAGTTTTGGAATGTTTTATTAAATCTGATTTGCCACATAAAAGAATTTTATTGCAAGCCGACCAGAGAGCTTTTTCATTATTTTCATGTGACATTAACCAATCTTTAAAAATATCTATACTTAACTAAAAGTTCTGGAAAATTTTCGATGTTGATTTTCTTTTTTTCTCCTTGATGCTACTTGTTGATGACCGATCTAATAGATCCATTTCTCTCATTATTGTTAAATTGATAGTTATTATCCAATATTGATAGTTATACAAATATCTAAAATAATAAAATATTTGTAACTTCATCTGCACAATATAATGCAATTAAAAATTTAAAAATTCCAAATTGTAAGATTCCCAACAAAAACAAAAAACAAAAATGTGCTAATGGGAATCAGTGCGATAAACAATGCGCAATAGAAATCCAGACACAATATTTATAAAATAAAGAACTGGAAATACGATAAACGATATGGGCAGTACAAGTCAAGCGCAGAAGACGTCGCACAAATAATATATTTATGAAGAGTGAAACTTCTTTATTCACTAAAACGCGCTTACATGTTTCAACCAACTTTTAAGCTTTCCTCAAAGACAACATATACAAAAACTGTAAATAAAAATTCCTGTCATGGTGAGCTCCCTTCAAAAACTTCAAATCAAAAACTTAAATGTCGGAATTAAAATCAAAAAGAATAAAAGAAAACGGAAAAAAAAGAAATTAGGAAATATCATAAAATAGAATGTGGAGAACTAAATTTTACTTTATTAAATAATTTTAAGATTATAATTAATTATCCAGCAAATATAAGGACGCTCACCATGCTCACAGAGCACCATATCACAAACATCACTATAAAAATAATTCAAGAACTGGCTTCTGATAATGTTGGCCAGTCAATATCAAACAGAGTGAACCTTTTGTTTTTAATTAGTAATTTTCCAAGATAACAAATGGAAAAATATATTATTAAAGCATTAATCAATTCTAAAAACAAGAAACTTGGAAAATAAACAGAAAGACTCATTACTGCGTACGAACGACTGCTTAGACGTGACAACAACTCAAGCTTTTATTGCCTATAATCGGGAGGTAGGCCTTGGGAAGCCCCTCCGTCTGCAGATTGAGTCCATGCGTCTGTCTCCTGATGAATATCATCTCTGAAATCAATCTCTTTCTAGTGAGGTTCCTTATCCAGTATTGTAACGTTGTTCCAATCAAAACCATGGCCTTCTTGTAACTGCTCCGTTATGACATTACGAATAGAGGTATTCCATCGGATGTGGTTCTTATGCTCCGTGATTCTTGACCTCAGCTGTCTACATATCTGTCCCACATAACTTGCATCGCAACTTTTACGAGATCTTATAAACAACATTCGATTTCTTATCACGCGGTAAAGGGTTCTTAATGAATTCTCGCAATTTATTAGTACTGTAAAACGATACCCTCATACGCTCGCTATTTAATTTACTAAACTTCTCAGTAATACCACTAACAAAAGGAACAGTGAACCACTGCACTGCTTCAACTCTATTATCTTTAACAATACTCTTGCTATTACCATAATAATTTTCTTTAAACGATTGTTAATATTCTCAAATATAAAGTTCAATAATCATTCTCTAACAATACTTTTGATAATTATCCTATCAACTAACTCCGCGATTGTACCTATTTTTTGAGAAGCTAGATGCTATGACCAAAAATTCAAATATCTACCCGAAAAAGTCGGCTTGTGATACCAATTGAATTCTATCAACTCATTACCCCTCATCACTGTAACATCCAAAAAATTCAATCTATCATCCTCCATAATGAACTAAAGCCTAGGATGCTGAGAATTAAAAATATCATGAATGGAACTAACTGAAGACGCAGGAAGACGCCAACAATATGTCGTCAACAAACCTATAGTAAAACGGCAACTGAAATTGAATCAATGACGAAGCTCTAATCTCCAGTTTTCGCATAATTAGATCTGCGCTGTTAGGAGATAATGAAAAGCCCACAGGAGATCCGTAATTCTGCCTATATATAACACTATCAAAAATGAAGATAGTAGAATCTAAAACAAACTGAACCGCTTTGATGAATTCCTCCTCCGGTAAATAACAATCTCTAAAAATAAATCGCCAATGGTCTTTAATACAGTCCATCGCATAGTCAATGGAGACGCTACTGAAAAGACTTACAACATCCAGTAACATTAACTGAAATTCATCTCTCAAACGTCTCTATCATCAAGTTCTTTAACAAATTTAAAACTATTTTCGATATGATTATCTGTCTTAGAAATTGTTTTTATAACAATATTATAAAGAAATATTGCTAACGAATATAAAAGGCTATTTATCGAAGAAACTATTATAGGGGCAGTCCTGCTTATGTATCTTCGGAAGAGCGTAGGCTCTCGAAAGTATCCCATTATTACTTAACAAACTTCTATGTGGAATTAACTATATACTTTTTTCCTTTCAACTAACTAATAAAGCGCGTAAGCCCGTTACCATCTTCCTCGTCGGATCCCTTTCAACTACCTCATAAGTATTCA
>Ga0157363_1004807_pt1 | contig 12526 bp, 8 predicted proteins | sample AttsexASBM1_FD_111477 | JGI IMG/M metagenome (GOLD analysis project Ga0157363, IMG submission 111477) | Fungus gardens microbial communities from leaf cutter ant in Ribeirão Preto, State of São Paulo, Brazil - Atta sexdens ASBM1 | ecosystem: Host-associated > Fungi > Mycelium > Unclassified ...
AATATGATATATATTAAATTGGAAATAATTTCCGCAATAATTAGGCATATGATACGAGAAACTTGTAATTTATCATATGTGATATGAAAAATATGTGATATTTTTGCAAATATGATGTAACGAAATGGTTGATGGAATCTCCAGATTTCTTAAATCTGTATAGTTTTGTAAATAAATTTGTCTTGCATCTATAATATCATGAATGAGAGAAGAGTATACATAACAAAAGTATATAAATTTTTAAAAAATCTTAGATTTCAAATTTACATTATAACTTTTAATAAATTTCTTATTACAGTAATAAATAAATAATTTATATTAAATACAATACATATTATGGAAAATGTCTTTTCTCTCTTTATACATTAATATTAATTAATTATTAAAAATATATTGACAAATTTTTCAAGATCCATATATCATAATAAAAATTAGTTAATTAGAAAATTATGATCAATTATTTCTTTAAATAATAATATGAATATATATATATAGAGCGGCTGCCCAAAGTTTGCAGGCCAATGAATAGTTTTATTGCTTAGATAAAAAATCTTTACAAATAAAATTCTCTGGTATATAAATACCTTGAATACATTCTAATATTTAAAATATTATATACTTAAATTGATTAGAATGAGAACTTCATTAACTTAATATATAAATGGAAAAACAGATTGACAAAAATTATCATAAAATTATAGAAATTATGTTGGTCAGAAGCTTTTGGCAGCCATTGTATATTTTGTAATGCAATATTGTAGAGACTTTTATAAAAATTATTGTCTTAAACGTAACAGCCTGTATTGGATTAAAGCGTCGGCAACTCGATCCGGTGCCTCAGAAAAGTCTGCTAAATCATTTCGTTACATCATAGTAAATATTGCATCGTAGTAATTATTGCATTTGTTAACATAACGTCAATTAATCTTCGAAAGTGGTACTGAATAAGTGTGTACGACAATATGCTATGCGCGAAACACAGGTGGAAATCAGGCAAAATAATTTTGCACGACTCTATAAGGTATACATATAAAAAATGTACGCCTCGCGTGCAGCACTGAATAGCGATATCTAAAGTGTCAAGATTCGCTATGAAATTAATCGTTTAAGGGTAGGCTGTCTCTATTCTTTCGCAACTTGTTCGGTCGTTGAACTATTCATGGAAATCTCGGAGGTAGAACGACTTTGTTTCAATTTGTCATTAGAGGCTGTCGCCGCCTGCTCGTCAAGAGAGCGTTGATGATCGACCATCGATCGAGAGGTCGCATTCTCCGTGGGTGGGCAACCCCTCGGGATAGTGGGACTAGTCTTATTAAGAATAGATTTCGATACGCCACCCGGAGTGGTGGGGCTCCGTATACCTTCGCCATCCTTCATCAAATGATTATACTTCTCGAGATTATTAAGGATCTTGCCAATCTGATTAGTCTTCGCGTGAAGACGGCTCACCATCTCGCCCTTCTGTGTCAGTTCATGTTCACATTCCTACAAGGGAAATACGTCCAGAAACGGAGAATTTATGTCGAATTTACGCCGAAATCTTCTCCGAAAAGAAAAGATACCGGCGAAAAAATTCCCATCATTGTCAGCTCATCCATAAAAAAAACACCTAAGTACCGCTTATGTAATAACAACCTATTTTGCATAAAGGATAATTTATCTATTCATTAACAGGCTGCAATATTAATAAATAGAAAAAAATATCAATAAATTGCGGAAAAATATAAACCAGATTATTGTTTCCGTGCTACAACTAATGATCTTATTTAAGAGTAAATCCTATGATTAAAAATTTTAGAAACAATAAATTATATAAAGAAATCACGTTCCGCGATACAGTATACTTGTCTACATTAAATATCACATATGTTTAATAAGAAATATTATTTATAAAAATATATATAAAGAACAATTTTATTATAAGTAATTAAATAAATGATTAAATATTTCCTAATTAAAACAAAACAAATTTAAAAGAAAGTTATTGTAACATATTATAAACACGTTCTCTCTCACTCTCTCTCTCTCTCTCTCTCTCTCTCTCTCTCTCTCTACATAAAGTTTAATAAAATAATTAATTAGATAAAGTATAAGTAGACTATATCGAAATTAAAAAATTATACAAGAATAAAGTTGCAAATTACACCACCTGCAGCTTTTTGTACATTTCCAAGTTGATTAATTTGATATCCTCCAGCTGACGCCTTAAAGATATTATAGTATCTTGTTTCTCATGTATATCCTTCTCTAACAACTTCATAGCTACTTCCATTTCAGATTTCATGCTAATCTATATAAAAAAAGATAAAAATACTTATCATAATCACTATTTTTCTTTACTTAATTTTAAATAAATCGTTGTAGGAAAGTATTAAGAGTTGTAATATTCTATTCATGTAAAGATACAGAAAAAAGTATAAAACAATACGGATTCTTATTAACCTGCAATTCTAGTTCTTTTTCTAGATCTTGCCGTGATTTTTTTTCAGATTCTATTCTGCATCTAAGTTCTTCAATTTCAGCAGTCGTTTCTGTTATTTTAAGAGGTATTTTTCCATTCTGAAATTAAATCAATCATTCAGTAATACGTCAATCTATACGTAACATGAAATTTTGATTGCATCAATACCTCATTTGCATCTTTAACTTCAATACCAAGTTCTTTTTTTAATTGTCTATTCTCTTCTTGAAGCGATAAAATATTATTTTTAGCAATAGCAAGATCTTCTTTCATAAGAGCATTTGTTGTCGTCAGAGATTCTACTTTAGTTTGGAGATTCGTTACTGTTGCACTAAAAATGACAGAAGAAATCAAAAAATCATATAATAACATTTGTATGTATGCGCAATATTTTGTTTAAAATTTGTGAAATAAATGTTTACTTTAAATGTCGGTTAAGTTCTTCGATATAATTCTTTTGATCAAGCACTGTAGTCATATTGTCAGTTTCGAGTTCATCATCTGGCGATTCGCCAGGTATATGATTACTATTGCGTAGATACAGTGAAAAGTCGATTACGCCCTGCTGGCAATCGAGGTCTTCTTCCTGTCACAATAGTTACAATCGATCTTGAGTTAATATCATTATCACTTTAATTAAACGCAATCATGCACACTTTCATATACGTGAAAGACGCGACAATAATCCAAACTGACCTTTACACAGAAGTTGCAATCGATTACATTTAATCCCACTAACAAACCCATTACTACGATTGCTTCTTCGCTCATCATTAGAGCATCTGGTTCAAAGTATTCGGACAAAATATCATCTTTGTGATCTATCAGAACTTTGAGATAATCTGCTAATTTCTTTTGCATCAATGCCATACGCAGCCAAGCCCGCGCCCTACCCATAGCCGTCCTAAAAATGATAGCGATTTCAAAATATTATATCTCAGACTTCGTAATTACAAAAAAAAAATCGATGAAAATGTTAAATTAATTTAAATTCTAAAATTATTAAATATAATTGTACTACTAAAGAAACAAAAATATAAAAATAATTTTAATAATAAGGAACTTTTTAAAAAATTCTAAGAACAATTCTTTGAGAAAATCTAATTTTGCTCCATCATTATTATTGATTAATATAAACTGTACCGATAACATTTTAACAAAAAATCCTAACATAAAATATTACATGCGTATTTCATTTTATCATAGATAAAATATAAGCTATACATCTTGTTAATTAATTGGGAACATTCAAGCAGGTAGATATGAATCACATTCTGAGAATAAAAATATGCAGTACCTAACAGTAGGTAAATCACGAATGCTGGACGTAATATCTTGTGCTTCAGGACAATATTTCTCTACAAGCTGAAGAATATCCCATAGCTCCTTTTTGGGTCCGAGAAGACCCTGAAATCGGAGACCTGTTAATATCAGGTTGTAAAAATTATTCCTTTGTCTGCACGAACGGCATTAAATTTTACCTTCTTCGGCCGTAAACCATGCCTAAGCACATGTTCAAGGACGATGAAAAAATGTTGCAATGGCATATGATCAGAATCGAGCATACGACCATATTTCAAGGATGTTTCGATCAGCTCCTTGACGATTAATTTCGAAATGTTAACGAGATTACTCCTCTCGATGATGACTGGATCACGTGCTGCAAAAACAATATGTGTGTGTTCTAACTTGCAGTATGATCTCAATTAATTTCCCTCGTTAAAAGTAACTTCAAATTCGACGACAAGTATCTAATCCTGAATATATAAATATCCTAAAATCACAATGGTACTTAAACGATGTAAAAATGATTGCATAGCATTTGTGCGTTAATTTTATGATTTCATACTTTCTACAATAAATAAAATATAAATAAAGAAGTGTAAAACAGAGTAAGCAGAGGTTTGCAACGGTTTAGTTATTAAAAAAATGCATTCCAATCAAAACGTACGTCCACCGTAAAGCATGACAAAAAGGAAAAAATATTTTTTCCTTTATAAGCGAGAAAAGCGAAACTTATTCCCGCATAAATGTCAACACAATTAATCAAATTTTGCTGTATGAAAAAAAACTGATTCAATATCTGAATATATCCCAATAATTAAAACGAGCGAGTGCAGTAACATCCAGTACAGACACAAGCTGGAGACGTGCTGCAATGGCGGTGGACTTGGCATAATATCGCGAAGCTCTCGCTGTTCGGGAAGCTGTTGCTGATGGTGATGATGGTGATGATGATGAGCATGATGATGATTAATACCACTGAGAGCGAGCGGTGGTGAAGGTGACTGCTGCATTGAATCTTGGAGTGAGAATTCGACATCCTGAAGCTCCTTTAAACAGAGCCATTCGCCATCTACCGACACTCGAAAATTGCACAGATATATTGTGTCCTGGGCACCAGCCATGTCTTCCTCCAGCATGACCCCGCCGTGATGTACACCACCGTGATCTCCCGGCGGCCGCAATTTAAGACCAGTCAGAGATTCCTGCCGCATAGAAGATGATTCCTCTATCGCCGCTATCTCAATCGATCTTGAAGATTTATGTGATATCTTTCAACGCTTGTTCACTATTATTATATAGACGATTGATTTTTATTTTCTTCAGTAATAATTTCCATAGATTGAAATAGCTCGTTTTGTTTGAGATAGATTTTTTTTTCGTTATTAAAATAATGAGTGGATCAGAATTAATAAGCGTCGATTTGTTCTTCCAATATCTTTTTTTTTAATCTATGGATCTATTACAATATTAATTTGTTCAATGCTGCATAGTAGAGAATTTTCTTCTTCTGTTACATCGATCAGCTGATAGAAAAATGTGTCGCAATGGATGAGTCACCAGTAAATGATGATATATATATATATATATATTGCAGTCAGATTTCACGTTGTTGGTAAATTAGTATATGTTAATTGTATTGCTTTTTCTTGTTATTTCTTTAGATATTATCCTTCGAACAGCTATTTGTCTCTTGAAGGCAAGCTAGATGCTTGTTTTAATAAGCAGTGCTCCAATTAAACTGCAGGTAGCGAAGAGATGGCAAATCTCAACTTAGGCGAAGAAGAAATGATAAACGCGCACTAATGCGACTACATCGTAGTACAATGATATGATTATTCGCTCACAAAGCGGCGCGTGTTTCAGGAATCAGTGCACTTATAGAAATAACTTGAAAATCGTACGGAATGTCGAGCGAGGAAAATTTCACGTCGAAAATAGCGAGAGCGCCGGCAAAATGTGGATATTGATTTTCCCGCTGACTTTGCCTCCATCTACGATAATCAATATCGGGTATATCGCTGCGCATTGCTATGTGGTGCTGCCATCACTTTTCTGTATTGCTTTACCGGTATAACAGCACGCAACAATAAGAATAAAATTTGCAAAAATTCTCTTAGAGAAGAGTAGGATAGTAAAACGAGAGTAAAAAGGACAATTTTGATGTTTCAAGATTTTATTTTGATATTTCGAAAAGATCAATATATTATACATAATTATAAATGATTAACATTTTAAAATATTTTTTAATATTATTTCATTTGAACTATAATTTTTAATATGTATTCATTATGTCACGTAAAATTAAAGCAGCCGTAAATACAGATTTATTATATAGAAAATTTAACATAAATAACTTCATTATAATTTTCATATCACATCAATTAATTATAAAAAAGAAACAGCATTAAAAATATCCGATATCGTATTAAAACTAATATCAACATACCATTGCATTTAGTCTTCTCTTTTCTTTTCGTGATTATTTACGTGATAGATAGCCTTGCACATAGCACATGTCAAGAACACATGTAAGAGATCATTGCTCTCGACAATGCACTATCACTTGATATTTGTAATTGAAGTCCGCACGCCGCGCAAACAAAGATACAGAAATTAATAATACATAATAATGTACCGATAAAAAAGTTCAATGAATCTCACAGTAAAATTAATTTAGGTTATTGAGGTGAAGATGCCACACTTAAGCTTTTATTCTTGAATAAAACTTCTTAATGTTATTAAATTAACGAACGAAAAAATATTATATATATTCTAGCAACCTTTTTATTCATACAAATCAATAAATTAAACTTTTGATGTTCCATATTATTAAAAAAAATTGATGTGTTATATTTTGTAAAAGTGGCATCTTCCCCCTATATATACGAGTAAGATGCCGCCTCCTATGGGAAAAGATATCACAAACAATTAAATAATGTGATGCATGATGACGTAAACTTGCATATTTTACTTATTTAGTCCATAATCAAGGGTTTTAAACTGTAAGAACATAAAGGTATGATAAAACATAAATTGACGAAATATGAAAGAGAGTAATTTAGGAAATAAGTTGGACATACTTTTGTTCATTTAAACAGCATTTTTTTGTGGATTTTGTATTTATTGTCATCTTATCCCAAAGTATAAGAGGAATATTCACTTGCAACTTTTACGCATATAAGAATATTACAAATTATAATCTACAGGATGCATCATCAAAATCCGGACAAATCTAACAATGTTTTTAAACAAAATGTTTTTAATGAAAAATTAAATATTACAAAAAATCCTTTTACATGGCACTTGGGGAATCCCTATAGAGCACAATTCGATATCCTCCATTTGAATGACGATGATTAGCTCTATTCTCGATCTGAAGCGTTCGCACGCACGCCGTAATGTAGTCCATGCCGACGAATGCTGTTTCAATAACAGTCCTTAATGACGTCACATTGGGATGCCGAGACTTATTTGTGATCTTTTCAACTATGCTTCATACGTAATAATCCAAGGGATTTAAATCTGGGCCGTTGAGAGGCCAGAAATAGGAACCGAGGCCAACAACTCGGCTTGTCCTGGCAGCAGAGAGCATGTCATATCTTTAATGTGTATGATTTGTATCGAAGGTGTCCTCCTCGGCAATTCGACGCATTGTTGGCTCGCTTACACCAACAATCGATGCTAATTTTCGCAACGATTGCCCTGGTTCATCCGAAATCAGCACTTGAGCCCTTTCAATGACTCGCGGTGCGTTCTTTCGAATGACTCTTCCTCGCAGGCATACTGGAATCTTCGTTGGACTGTTTTGCCATATTTTGCCACAACGTCATAAACAATTGATCTCGAGTATCCAAAGAACCGAATTATTTCCGTTGCTGAGCGCCCAGTGCGAAGGCCTTCGATGATCGCGGATTTTCGATTATATTCCGTATTTGGTTTCAACATCGCAGCCATCTTGAGAATGACTATTTACTAAAAACATCAGGCTTTCTCGGATGCCAACAACAACCTCTGGCGGAGGCACAATATAGCGGAAAATTTAAATTGAAATTTGTCCGGATTTTGATGACGCACCTTGAATATCATCCACATGACCTCCAGGGAAACACTAATTAAACCATATATCATTTGCTCGATTTTACACTATCGAAATACATCTCTTAGTTATTAACAAATATTACAAAGAGGATATTTCATGATCTACCTTTTCGTATTTCGTATAATTTTTACGAATCGATTTTGGCATGAATTATTATGTTCATGTTTCTATTGATAACTGCGCAATTGTTTACCACACGTTTTTGTATAATCAGTATGACCAATGTTCAATAAAAAAATTATAAACAAAGTGACATCTTTCCCCTTATGGCATCTTCCCGAATTACTTTACATTAATTCAATAAACTTGATTAAATTTGTTACATATAAAAATGAAAATTTCATGTATAAAGAAAGATTTAAATTTTGATAATTGTAAGTTAAATAAAATAAAAATTGAAAATCAACACTTAATTAAAAGAGATTTGATTAAATAAATATTGATTTTTATTGTAAGTGTTATATAGTTATATAGTTTATATCAATTCGTATGTCCTCGTTAATATAAAATTTAATTTATATAGAAAAAATAAACAAAATATAAATTCCCGAAATGGATTACTATTTTTACTTATATTTTTCCTCACATTCTTCAAATTCTCCAAATTAACATAAAATTGAAGCATATGAAGATCGGGATTGATTAAATCGATCTCGTACGGAGCTTCATATTATATTTCAATCATTTTATTTCATATTATTTATACAATAATATATTTTTTATATTATTTGTTAATGTTTGTTGTAAAATACAGTATAGTTGTAAAATACTATATAAAATACAGACACGAGATAAAATTTGCGTGTGTGTTACGTGTTACGACAAATAAAAGCACAAATAATTTGAAATAGTTACAGAAATTCTTAAAACATATAGATGTTAGTTGGTATTTTGTAAGCTTTTATAGCGTTTATATTTTTTAACAAGAAATAATAATTATAAGAAATTCAAAAATAAAACTTTACGTTTAGAAGCAAGACAAAAATCATTTTTTTATTTATTTACTCCTTTTGTCTATCTTTAAAACTTATATAGTGTTATTAATTTAATTTAATATTGTTTGGAGCGCGTTATTTAAAGTCATAATTCAAATTCTTAATCATATTATACAAAATTATAAAAATATATACCATACGATATATTAAAAACTAAGTCTCTTGTTTCTAATATATAAATTTATAATTTAATTTAATTAATAACACAAAATGAAAATGTTATAATCCATGCAATAAGAAAAGTGCAGTTGCTTGCAGCTTCATTGTTACATATATCTGACATAATTACGTAATTATTGAAACATGTGTTATCTATATAGAGTTTATACAACGTCTTTAGCTGACAGAATGATCGTCAATAAAGAAACAATAATAATGACGAAACACGTGGGCGCATAGTACATCCACGCGCGCTTAACACGCGGGCGCCAAGCTGAGCCCGCGAGCGCCGGACTTTTAAAAAGCGCGCCGAATCATGGGACCATGCAACCATCGGGCTGTGTACTCACGTCTCGGCAACCACCAGGCATCGAGTTTTCTGGGTCTGGACACGACGAGATCGGGCCATTTGTCCTCCCGTATGGAATAACTTGACGGCGAACGTGAGACACTTTTTTCATTTTCGTCGGACGCGAGGCTACCGGTGAGCGATTTCTCGGACGGGGATATTGGCAAACCGTCGCCACTCTCTGCGGCCATGTTTACGTTCCCACTGTCGACTAACGGCGCATTCACCAACACAGAAACGTTCATGTATGTATACGCACGCGTAAATGTGTTTGTATCTCTCTGTTACGACGGAGAGTATGCGAGTAGGCCGCGCATCATTCCTTTTGCCAACACGTGGTAAGAATTCACGCAGCACACTCACGCCTATCAGATTCTGTCGGATAAACATGGAAATCGGAATAACATAAATTGAAACAAATGTAGCGACAAGTCTATCATTGAGCTTCTTGGAGAATGATTGATGAACTCTTGCCGAATGATTGAGAATATTAGGGCTTACAATTGAATGAAGAGATGATGTAAAAATTATGATATATAATCGCAACTTTGTGTTGACTTTTGACGAAATAAAAATCTAATGCATGAATGAAATATTTGATCTACGTATTTCCGTTTTCTGGAAATAATATCTAGATGTTTTATATGATTTTTATTGGCATTATCTCTTAAAATGTATATATTGTCATTTTTTTATATGTAAGTATGCGGAAACGAATAAATTCTTGTTCTATTATCTTTCAGAATCTTTCTCATACATTCCGCTTATTTAATTTTAACTCTCTGTCTGCAATCTTGACACTTTTAGTAAAAGTAAAATTTAGTGTACTCTCAAATTTTTTTGAAATAATGAAGATTTAGTTTTTTAATGTTAAGTTATACATTTTTAAACAAATTTCTATTTTTTTTTATTTATTTTTGCTCAATTTTCAATTTTTATTAAATGAAGATTTTAATATTTAATTTAAAAAACCTAGATTACAGAGAGAGATTTTAATATTTAATTTAAAAAACCTAGATCACGTTCGAAATACTCACTTGATATTTTTTTTTTTAATGGAAAATATATTGACAAATGTATTTATATCTGATTACCCTTTATACAGGGTGTCATTAAAATATGGCACCATCTATCCTGACCAGGTAGAGTGCACTAAACTGAGTCGAAAAGTTTCTCTACCATTTTACGAGTTTCGCAATGGTTAACGAAATATTAATTACTAAAAACCGTTAAATATTGATTTTTAATAATTTTTTACTTAAATACTATCAACTTTTTAGTATTGCATTTTCTTATTTTTACCATCAAATTTACCAAATTTTCAAAATTTTTTCAGAATTTTTTAATACCGTATTTTATAAGAAGAAAAACTTTATAAGAAGAAAATAAATCATTTTTATCTCTTGCTGTTTTTCTGTAAAATTAATCAAGTATTTGAATAAAAAATTATTGAAAACCAATATTTAGCAATTTTTAATAATTAATATCTCGTTAACCATTGCGAAAATCGCAAAATAATAGAAGATATTTCGATTCAGTCCGCTCTACCTGCTCAGGATCGGTGGTGCTGTAATTTAATAACACTCTGTATAATTTAATTATAAAAACACAATTGGGGAAATTATTTATATATTTTTTGAAGTGTTTAATAATTTTAAGAACACTTGTATTCTTAAACAATATGTACTCTTTTGAAAATAAATTTATTGTAATATATTAAGACGTAAATATTAATGAAAAAAATCTTTTAATTATTCAAAATATAATTAATAAATCACTCTCTAGAAATTAAACGTAAATAATTTTACATACATCAAATAAAATTGAAAATTTATTTGAAACATTTAGGCTAAACGCCTCCGTAAAACAACAATAAAGTCTGCGCACACGCATCGCGTAGTTACGTCTCTTCAATCCATTCTTGTTAGCTTGAGTAACCCTCAAGCCACAGTCGGAACAAGATCTATCGCACATCATTCAATTTCCTTCTCTTCACTGCATCGAAGGGAGTCTATTGTTCAAATAACACTAGGTACCATAGTTGTGATTCTAATCGGCGCGAAACACTTGTCTTCTGAATGTTGCGATTACAATGGAGATAATGTGAAGGATTTTGGTTTGCTAGTGTTGTAAGATTGCGAAAAACATTTTATAAATTTGAATATTTCCTTTATTTAATTTAATTAATAAGCGCTTAAGTAAAGTGAAATTCGTGTTCGTCAAGATGTATGGGATGCTGCTAGAAAGTGTGCAATATTTCGTACAGGTAAAGCACAAACAAATCATAGAATTAATATTGTATATTTAGCTAAGGATATACAGCTTAGCTTGAGACATATGTACTTGCACAACGATTGAGTTTAAATTAAAATTTAATTTTTTCTTTGTTTTTCTTTATGATAAGCAGTTTTCTACGTAATTTCTTAAAATTTGTTCCTTGTAAATAATGGCAAAAATTAAAAATTATCTTATTATTGAAAAAATTCTTTAATTTTTATTATATATTACTACATCACTATTTGAAAAAAATTAATGATTAGAGCCCAGTTGCATCAATGTTACTTTGACTTTAAGCGACTTAAAACTCTCTCTCATTTTAAAGCGAAAGAAAAACGTTGGTGCTTTAGTCATTTATGTTATAAACCGCTTACATATTATTTAAAATATGTTGTTTATAATGAAATTTAAAGAAATTAAAAAACATTATTTATAATGTTTTTAATTTCTTCAATTTTGTTAAATAAAAATTTATGTATTATATAAAATCATAAATAATATAATTTTACAATTTATTTAAGTGTTCTAAATTAGTACACATTTTTTATTAATTTACTTAATTATTAAAATTGTTTTTTGATTAAGCTTTCTTCATAAAATAATTTAACATTTCTTTAATATTTTTAATTAAATCATTTAACTATAAACTGCATTTAAAAATTTAAAAAAATGATTTATTAAATTTGGCAAAAGTTCGGAAATCTTATTTTATGCTCTTTTTATATTTTAAAATTCTAGCTCTATTTATTCTGAATAACATAGAGAATCGCAAGTTTGATATATGATATGAAGATTATAGTTGCTCTTGGAAATATTTAATTTAAGAAGTTTGAGATTGTGAATGTTGTGCTGATGAAGATCAAAAGTTTCTGCAATTTAAAAATATTAAAACTGTTTCT
>Ga0157363_1004808_pt1 | contig 12525 bp, 4 predicted proteins | sample AttsexASBM1_FD_111477 | JGI IMG/M metagenome (GOLD analysis project Ga0157363, IMG submission 111477) | Fungus gardens microbial communities from leaf cutter ant in Ribeirão Preto, State of São Paulo, Brazil - Atta sexdens ASBM1 | ecosystem: Host-associated > Fungi > Mycelium > Unclassified ...
CACACACACACACACACACACACACACACGCACACGCACGCACGCACACACACACACGCACGCACACACACACGCACGCACACAGAGAGAGAGAGAGAGAGAGAGAGAGGAGGGGAGGAAGGGAGGGAGGGAGAAAGGAGAGGGAAAATTATCTTAGAGAGATTTCTGAAAGGTCAAGGATATACTAATATTATTCTCTCTCTCTCTCTCTCTCTCCTCTCTCTCTCTCTCTCTTTCTCTCTCTCGTTTCCAAATAATCTAATTCCCTGAAACAATGGAAGGAATGACAATTATACATAAATTATTTATAAAATTTCTGAACATCAATGTGATGCAACAATTTACGAATGATCATGCATTACAATTAAATCGGTATAAGGATACCTATTATGAATGTATGTATGTATAGGTAAAACAATAGACAACTCGTATCCGTAATTTTGCACATGCTAATGAGTGAACAATATATAAAGATTTCTCAATTTAGAACATACATGTACGTAGTAGGTACTTTTGAGATGCGATCATTTGTGAATGTAGCGTTTAAGAATGAAGCTGATTTATATATGAATATAATATAACAACTTAAATCCTAAATGTAATAATAACAGAAATTTAATTTGTAGCTTAATATAATTAAAAAGGTTTTAAAAAATATTACATTGTGTATTAATATCTCATATGTTACACTGTAAAAAAAAAAATTAGCTCGAATTGATGTAAATCAATTCAATTTCAGAGTTAAATATGGCGAACTAACTGTCGGGTTGCGTCAAGAAATATTTTAACTTTCTTTACTATCTTCCTTATGTTAAATAAATATTGAATTTATTTCTGGTATAATAATTTTGTCAACTTTATAAATATTATATAGAAATAAATTCAATATTTATTTACTATAGTAAACCAGCATATTGGGAGTACAAAATAAGTAAGTTATTATATTATAGTAAGTTTCCGCCGTTTTTTATCAAAAAAGCATTTATTGTGAAAGAACGGTACATAATGTTTTATTCAAAGTAATGGCTAGCCACTACTTTTTCTCATCTTTTTGATAGCATGTGGATACCGCGTCGGAAGAACGCTTCATCTTTTGAGGCTATCCAATCGATACAATTTTTGATATCTTCATATGATGTGAAGTGCTGCTCAGACAGGCCATGCGTCATCAATTGGAACAAGTGGTAGTCGGAAGGAGCAATGTCTGAAAAGGTGGGGTAGAACTTCCCATTTGAGTGTTTCTAAGTAGGTTTTGACCGGCGCCGCAACATGTAGTCGAGCATTATCATGCAGGAGAATAATTTTGTCATGCCTGGAGTAGTAGTGGGCGCGTTTTTCCTTGAGTGCTCGGCTCAATCTCATCAATTGTGATCGATAGAGAAATGGTAATGGTCTCGTTCGGTTTGAGCAACTTATAATACACGACACCAAGCTGATTCCACCAAATACACAATATGAATTTTTTTCCATGAATATTCGGCTTAGCTGTCGATGTTGAAGCATGACCAGGTGGTTCCCATGATTTCCTCTTCTTTGGGTTATCGTAGTGGATCTATTTTTCATCACCAGTGACTATACAATGCAAAAAATCCTTTCGTTTATGCCTGACAAGCAGTATTTCACATGTGAAAAATCGGCGTTCAACGTTTCTCGGCTTCAATTCATATGGAACTCAATTCCCTTGCTTTTGAATCATTGATTTCAATGATTCAATGATTTCAAACGATATGAATGATTGTTTGTTGAGTCACTCCTAATGAAAGTGCAAGTTCTTTTTGCGTTTGGCACGAATCTTCATCCAATAATGCTTCCAATTCCGCGTCTTCGTACACTTTCGGCCTTCCGTTACGTTCTTTGTCTTCGACGTCAAATTCACCGTTTTTAAACTTTTGAAACCACTCACGACAACTTCTCACTTAAGGCAGCATCATCATGTGCTTCTACAAGTAATCTATGAGCCTCAGCTGCAAATTTCTTCAAATTAAAGAAGTAAATCAATTCCCGCAAAAGACGCTTATTCGGCTCAAAACTCGACATTTTCGTGCAAAAAAAAATATATGATGCTGATACAAAATCGCTAATATTTCAAGGTTATGGTGTTGCCGGATGTCCAATCTTATGATATGTCGTTTTACATCAAACAATTTTAACTATAGTTTATTAGTGGTGCCTTTTGCAAACGGCGGAAACTTATTTGTACTCCCAATAATTGTATTCGTTAATAAGATACTTTCTTTTATGTCAATAAGATACTTTGTGAGCACAATGAAATAAATCTACAGTAAAACAGATTGATTTTGTGTGCTTTCCAACAAGTGATACAAATGACACGTTGTGAAACAATGGATCATTACATCCTTATTGTTTGTCAATGTTAAACAAAGATCACTTTATCGCACTGTCGCTTGTTGAAAGATACGCTTTAACTTTTGACTGGATTATTTTACAGAATAACGAGAACTCAATAAATTGTTAATATTAATAATTTTGAAGTAATCCCTACTTTGTCTACGAATGAAGTAGATTTAATAATTTATCTAATAGGACAAAAATTTATTAAATTTAATTCTCGTTATTTTGTAAAATAATTTAATTAATTTCATTAAAACTTTCTATCATATAGATTTAATTAGTAGCCGAACCTGAAAAAAATGTTAGTCGCCATGATGTGGCAAGAAATGCATGAAATGGTAATAGTTTGATCATTAATTGACCACCCTCACTTTATATACAAATAGATATCGAATCTCTCTTACGAGCACACACGCTATCTGTTGATAGCTCTACAAAACATTCCTTCGTTCTAAATTCTAAATCAATGTGAAATACCAATAATTCATTAATATCAATAATTTTTTGAATTCCTATTACTTTTAAATCTTATTATTTTTACATTACATTCATGTTCATTTATTATCAATAATTATTTAATCAACTTTGTAAATATGCTTATGATTGTACCACCTCATCATTGAATTATATAAATAATTAGTTCAAGGTACTTTTCTCTATGATTGATTTGATTTCCATGTACATGCGATTATTATTATTACGCAATTTAATCATTCTTGTGGTTGAATAAATATCTAATATCAAATAAATATATTTAACTATATTTCAGCTCGGTCAATCAAAATATATTAAATTTTTTAGTATATTGTATTACGTGAAGTTATTCATCTAATTAGTGAAGTTATTCGTCTAATGAGATTTTTATTCTTCTTGACTCCTTACGCGGAGATCCTAAAGCGTATAACATATAAAAAAAACATGTAACAAACAAAGATTGTACTAGCAAATCAGGGAGCCATTTTAAAAAATTAACTCAGATAATAAATTCTATTATACTTTAATTAATGCTATCATGATGTTATTCGCCTTATAATTATATAATTAACATTTAAAAATCGCGATTTCTTCTTTCTTATTATATATACATATATAATAGAAATGATAAAATATTAGCGTTCCGTTATTCACTACAAGTAATGAAAATTTGTAGTTTACGTTACGTATATTATAGATTTCCAATACTTGTAGTGAATAATGATATACATCTAATAATAATGAGACTTTTTTGACAAATTAATATTTGCATGTATTAGTCCCAACAGTGGATAATTTACCGACGTAAGCTGTGGTATCTGCTTTGATTTTGTCGTAAAGAAAATCTCAAAGAAATGCTAGCGCCCACTAGATGATCACACTCTATGGATAACCTTAATTTATTATTGATTTTTTATAAATTGTAAGAATCAAACTATGCATTGAAGATTGAGATTAAAGATTGAAATCTTACCAATGAGGATAAAGAAATGGATAAAGAAAATTTTAGCCTTTTGTTCTAATTGGTCAAACTTCAATCTTTCAATCTTCAATCTCATTCTTCAATGCGTAGTCTGATTTCGGCTTAAGAGATAATAATTTGAAGTATGATAAATACAATTCAAATTGTCATATTAATAATAAAAAGATTACACTTATTTTATACTTCTTTTAGGAACAATATATCGATATAATATGTAATAAAGTTAATAGAAAATTAAAATTAAATAAAATTCTTGGACCTTTTTACATACGGTATAATTATTTTTTTATTACGGTATTATTATTTATTTATTATAATTATTAAACTACGTAAAGTTATAATAATTGTACGAGGAAAGTTATGAATCTAATAATAAATGTAATTGATAATTTAATAATTAATGTAATTAATAATCCGAATTTGTATTAGTGTTATTACTTAATTGTAATTTTTTTGCGTGTTTCTAAATATTTTTAAAATATTCACAAATTAATATAAAATATTTAAAAAATATATGACAATTATATTTTTCTTATATAAAAATGTACTTGTAAATTTTAGCTATACTAAAATTTTCACATATATTTAAGGCTGACAATTATTACAAATGTCATATTAAAATTCATTATTCAATTTATTAATGTATTTATTAATGTATTTGTTACTGTAGTAAAATGTATACGAACATTATGCATTTGCAGAACAAATTGATTGCCATTTATATGATACAGTAGTGATTTACAAGCGTTTGAATAATTCATAATTATGTTGGGTAACATATGCGAGCTCTTTCGTACATTATATAGTATAAACCAATTACAAGATAATATTATTAATAGTAAAATTTTAGGTTTCACTAATCGCTATTAAGGGAATCCTAAAACCATCTGTATTACCGACTAAATCATACAATTTTTATATAACAAATACTGTTTTAATAAAATAAGATTTCATTAATCGCAAAAAAATAAATACGATCATGCTCTTTCAACATCATTGCTCTGATATAATTAAATCTTTCGATATATCTCGATTTTTTTAAATAATGCTTACTGCTAAATTATTCAAAATTTTATAATAAAAGAATATTTTTAGCACTATTATTTATATTAATTTATTCTGCTTTGCAAACGATTACTCTAAATGATAACATAATTCTTTTAATAAAAATAGATAGAGCTATCCTGTTCCGAGATATATCAACATTACAAGAAGAGGCGACGTAAATTAATACAAACAAGCCGCAGGCTATATAGTAGAAGAGGAAGAAGAAAAATAGATATTACGAACCAACAATCTACCATATTAATAATATAAACAAAAAAATTTTAAACAAATATAAATACTTGATACGAATTTTAACGTACATTCCTGATACAACTCAAAATGCATTAATAAATAATTTTTCAGTTTTCATCAATTTCAATTTTCATCAATTACTATTTTAGATTTTTTAACAAATTTAAATATAAAGAATTATATTTTGATATCCTGTATTATTCCTAAATATGAATATAGATAAATTGCGATGTAATATTATAATTCATCATAGCTAATTTTCAACTACAGTCATTATATTCATTATAATTTCAAGTTTATGATTATACTTATTTACGAAAAAATGATAGCAGAACATATTCTTGGCAACATAAATGCAATATTTTTCTACATTACTCAAAATAATATGTATATATGTCTATATTGCAATAATACATATATCGAAATTGTTACAATACAATTATTAGTACGTATAACATGAACAGATTATTTTATTGACTTCACATCAATCATTCTGTTCAACAAATCTACTAATCAACTAAAAAATGCGTTGATTTAAAAAGTAGCTCTAGTTAAAAGAGCTACTGTTTTACCTGACCAAATAGATAGGTCAGATAGGGGATGCAAGATAATCGATATATTTTCATTTACATTCTATGCTTATACTAATTCTGAAAACTAAAAATTGCTAATCCTTAAAATCCTTTCTTTGTTGATACATTATATATACATTTAAAAACATTACTCACTCAACATTATTTATCTCGGTATTTCGAAAAGGATCTTTTTTTCAATCTTTTCTGGAAATTCAATGTTGTATCGATCAAAGTTTTAATTTTCGCATAGGGTAACTCCGGCAAATACGCCGCACTAGGATTTATGTCGCAAAAATCAGAAAAAATAGAAGGAGTGGAGATAATTTTCCCGCAACTACTCTCTCTGTTACATGCCTTTATATTATATTAATATAATGTTACGATTTCAGTTTCTTACTAATTAAATTTCCTACTAATTAATATTAATGAAATTATTGTGAATATTGTTGAATCGATTTGTCACTATGTTAAGCAATGCGTAGCACTATCATAAATTATAATCTACATAAAATGATTACTGTAGGACGTGCAAAAGACTTAGTGATTATTTTATGATACACATGTGTAGAGGAATAGTAAAGCATGTTGTATAATAAAATACAAGTACTTTGCTCTTGTATTCTTTGTTTAGTTTGTTGTCTTGTATATCCCATCTATTTGCAATATTTTATCGGATGGGATTTATGCCCAAAGCATACAAAATGCGCAAATTGAATTCAGTGCACTAAATGTAATAAACGCATTACATGAAATATGTATCTCATAACACTTGTAATACATGTGGGAAGATTATAATTATTATTTATTCCACTCCATATATATTTATTCTTATTCCTTAATAAAACTTTATAAACATTTTATAAGTTATTGTCTCATTTTATGTCTTATTTATTTATTTATGCATATTTGTAAATTTTTCATAAGCCATACATACCTCCGCTCCCCCTACGAGTAGCCTCATATATATATATATATATTTTTTATATTTTTTATTTATATATATATATTTTTTTTTTCCATCCCTATAGGATATATAACAAAAATGCAAGAGTTTAAAAAAGTTTATTTTTTAATACGAAATATAAATATTTCAGATTTCTAATATTTTTTTCATAATAATAGACAGTACAAAGTTTTTACTCGTTTACTTTAAACATAGTAAATAATACTTAATAAATTAAGTTTTTGATAAGTGCGGCATATATACCCAAGTTCCTAACTGTGTGAAAAAATATTTTTGAACAATCCCGAAATAATGTACATAGAAACGAAGATGTAAATTTGATTTATGCAAACAAACTTATAAATGCAACATAATTCCGAAAACGAATCTTGTCGATGGTTTTCTTATGCATAATTATAATGTTAGTTCATTACAAATGGATCAAACAACCTTGAAAAGAATCGATTACTTCATGATATAATATATAAATAGATCCTTAAATTTCGGCATCACCTATTCTGAGCAGATAGAGTGGATTACATTGAGGTGAAAAATCCTCTACCATTTTGCAATTTCGTAATGATTAACGAGATATTAATTACTAAAAATCGCTAAATATTGGTTTTCAATAATTTTACTCAAATGTTATCAACTTTACAAAAAAATTGCTAGAGACAAAAATCATTATTTTCTTTTCTTAGAACTTTAGAAGAATTTTTTCAGAATTTTTTATCAACTTTTTAGTACTGCATTTTCTTATTTTTACCACCATGAAAATATACGGTATTAAAAAATTCTGAAAAAATTCATTTTATAAAAAGAAAATAAACAAGTTTTATCTTTTGCTGTTCTTCAATAAAGTTGAAAGTATTTGAATAAAAAATTATTGAAAATTATTGAAAAATCTATCAATATTTAGTATTTAATATCTCGTTAACCATTGCGAAAATCGCAAAATGGTAGAGAAATTTTCGACTCAGTTTAGTTCAGGAAATGATGTCAAGTTTAAGAATACTCTGTATGCAATAACTTTCTCACGATTGCCAGCTGTGCTTTTATTCGCAAATCTAAGTTTATTTAAAAGCCTAAAATTGTTTATCTGCGGGAACAAATAAAATGTTATGTGTTTATTTGAATATTCAGAAAATTGATTTCTCTTATAAAATAATATCGTACAAAATATGTAGAAATATTAAACTTTCCATATGTATTAGTAACAATATGATACGATTTCTTATTTAAATGTTGTGTTATCTGGAATCCAGATAACATTTATATTGCATAAGATATCTAAAAGACATCTATCTAGATGACATCTATCTAGATGAAGACTATCTTTTAGATGTCTTATGTCTAAAAGATGTCTTCTAAATATCTTATGCAACATGCATATTATATGGGAAGTCACAACAAACTTGGAATAAATACTACAAAGAATTTCTGTCTTTAATTTGTTAAGTTCATAGATTGTCAATTTGTTAAGAACATATTCAAAACAAACATAATATAGAGACAATGTAAAATTAAGAATAAGGATTAGATAATACAGTATGAATACGATTGTTATTAGATATTAATAAAATAAAAATAAAAAACAATAAAATATTTTCTCCTTTAAGCCGTCACTGCAGGAATATGACTAGGAGAACTCATCTAGAAAATGGAAAGAAAACAAAAAAAAGAGAGAAAGAGAGAGAAAGGGGGGGGGGGAAGAGAAGGAGAGAACGGAAGGAGGGGAGGGGAGGCGAAACGAGAGAGAAGGAAAGAAGAGGGAGGAGAAAGGAGAGAAGAAAGAGGAGAGGAAGAAAAAGAGGAGGAGAAAGAGAAGGAGAAGAAAAGAAAAATTTATCTTTATAAGACCAGATACGTGATGGCTCAAGAGAGGTCATCGATAGTGTTCGAAAATAAGAACAGTATAAAATAGCTCTCTTACCTTCTACATTCTTGTCCTTGTCCATTTCCTTTGTAAGATGAGAGATAAAGCGCTACCGTCTCTTCGAATCACTGCATCACGAAACTTTCCAACTTTGACCAATCTTAAGCCGCAGCGCGCGTATCGATTTTAACAACTTTTCGAAAAGTGTGCGCATCTGTCGCAAATGAACTAATCACCGATTTGCTGGTAAAGGAATCCAATATAATAAGAAAATTTTATTCCAAACAGATCGATCGTTCTTTTTCGAATTATTCAAATTCGAGATTAATGGAACCATTGGCGACAATGAGAAAATTCTAAATTAATGTATGATGGGAGTGTTTTCGATTTATTCATATTATATGTCCATTTCTGTTTAATAGATCACGCAATGTAAACCACAAAGAAATTCAAATACTCGCGATAAATCGATAAAAGTCGAAAAATCTATCGCGTTACTGTGACGTAATATGTATAATATAATATGTTGTGTACTTAATTCAAATAACCTAATTCAAATTACACGAACAAATTAGACATTTATGCGCAATAATGTATGCGCTTACACATATTCATTCTTTATGCTTAATATGATTATTTTCTTTTTATTGCGCATGCACAGACCTAAATTTAAAATAAAACTTTTAATATTTGTCTTGACTTTCGGATCATATAAAAAATCAATCATCATATTGAGAGAAAATGATATACTATACATATATTTTACATACATTTTTCCGATATTTTAAAATAATTATTTAATGGAAAAAATTAATAATTAAAGAAACTGAGTTTGAGAAAAAAAATATTTTAAATAATTTTCAGGAGTACAACTTAAAATCAATTGTCAGACAAGTGACAACAAATCATCATATGTTTTATGGTTGTGGAAATTGCATTCGCAAATAAGTGTCACCAACTTATATCGCATCTCGATAAAAGAAAAGAAAAAATATGTGTGAAAAAGTTGACCGATGTCTCCGAACATCTATTGCAGTGGTTTTGAAACATTTGTGAATTATTAACGAAAGATAGAAAGTGCTATAAGGTAAATCAAATTGAAATATGTACGAGAAAATCGTCCTCGTGATGATGAAAAAAGAAAGTGAGGGATACTTTGAGGGATTTAAGAAGGTATGCTTGATGCTTTTAGATTGCTAAGAAAGTATAGTCATATAATTTGATTGAAAAAACTTTTGTAACAGAAATAATAAAGGAAATATTATTTACAATGATATACGTGAAAGATGTTAGAATTTAGCTAGTTAAATAACTAGCTAATAAAAGGGATAGATGGACGGCTAAAAAAATGTAAACCAAATCCTTTCATATTGTTAACATACAATCAAATATAATCCTTCTCTTATTTTATTTTCTTATTTTCGTTAACATATAAGCTGAAGTAAATAAATACAAATAAACTGATAAACAATATAAAAAAAAAAAATTGATTAATCTATAAAATAAGATACATATAAAATCGAAGTTTTTTTTCAAAAAGCTTCAATCACTTGCGAAATAAAATAATATTAAGTATATACGATTATTACATATAATTGACACATACAAACAGTTCTCATCCTCTTGCTCCTCTCTTATAGACGTATCTATAGTCGCTAATACTTAAAACGCTCAATTCTGGAAAAACTTTAAGAAAACAATTGCAAAAACACAGCGTCACATGAAAATGAACATTCCCTATAAATTCATATGGAAATATTGCAAAAAATATATTTTTTAATTTTTAATCGTTTTATAAATTTTTAACTAAATCTATTAGAGGAAAAATCTTTCTGAACGTTTCAACTGTTATAGTTAAAAAAACGCGAAAAGAAAAGAGATTATGATACACATCAATCATAAATATATATATATATATATATATATATATATATAATTATATGTACAAACTTGTCAGAAATAAAATAATATTATTTCGCCGAGATATAATTTGCTCGAAAATAAATTCTTTCTCTATCAATTTTTTCGTTTGAAGCTGTTTTATATTATGACTCCCATTCTAACGCTACAACGCAAAGCAACGCGAAAAAGGAAAATGTAACAAATGTCGAAGAACAAATCGCGACGAGTGTGAGAAAAATGACAAGAGGATTAAACCGACAATTCACGAAGATTAAATCGACAATTCATACATATAACATGAGACTGAAATGAAAAGCCATCGTAATTGATGTTTTAATCCTTTGATTTTTATTAGCGTGATTTCAAATCGAGAATAATGGAGAGAAAAAACAAACAAAAAAAAAGAAAAGCGTTAAAAAATAGAAAAAAAGTAAGAACCACCGGTTCTTTTCTTTCCTATCTTTTTCACTGACATAACGGAGAGCTTATGAGTATATACACTAGGATGATGAAGAATGGCGGACAAAGAGGAGTAGTGGGGAGAGAAAAAGCATAAGCGCGAGTACACTCCGCACGCGGCTACACGCGACAGAAAATAATAGAGGTGGCGAAAGCGGCGCGAAAGTGATGAGAGATGACAACAAGATAGGGAGCGAAGACATTGAACGCGTGCGAACGTTCGTTCGCTCTGAATTCAGAGCTGTGGGAAACGCGCGTGGTAACGTGTCTTGAGGAAAATAGTACGGCAAGACTACCACCCGACTACGACAAGGCGTCATAAGGTAGATAAAGTCGATGCACTTCAACGGAATGTCGTTGGACTACTGACGATCCTGAGAGAACTGTCGACTGGGACGCGGTAAACGCGGTGCGGCGCGCCGCGTCGCCGACGCCAACGCCGACATCGACGCCGATGACGACGACGACGACGATCCCGCGAAAATCTGATATGCGTGCGCACGAATGGCGAATCTCTCCGTTCCTGTAAAGATCCATCAGTTCACGACTGGTCCAGCCATGTGAAGTGGAGATCTCCGTGAAAAAAAAAAGAAGGGATTAGGTTCCTCTAGAGAAAAAGTGAACGGCGATAAATTTCCCTCTTTGCAACTATGCTCAAAAAACATAAGAGGGAATATGGATGTTAAGTAAAAAGAGGATCAACGTTAGACTTAATCGTTAATATGGATCATATGAAAGATGTAACAATAAAATCAAATTCAAACTATTGAATAAATTAAATAAATTGAATAAATTGGATAATTTGCTAATAATAAAATTTATATTAATAACCACTACAAATTATCCTAATTAATAGAAAACGATTATAGAATCATTAAAATACAAATGTATTTGTTTTTAAAATATCAATATTTGGACCCCTCAAATTCAAAACAATAAATTAGTATAAAGACTATATGAGTCAGCGCAATTAACAGTGCACAAATTAATCCAGCATCCTGTTTCTCAAAAAAAGAGGTATAATTATAAGATTCACAGACAAAGCGTTTCTTTTATCACATCCAAACAATTTCATCAACAAAATCTTGAACTAATAGTACGGATACTTTTGAATAATGACTATCTTATGCAATTCATCTTTGAGACGATGGCAGAAAGAATTAAATGTTTAATCAAGAAAATTTTGAAACAAAAATTACAGGAAACATCTGAAATCATAAATCAGACAAAACATAAGTGGCTTATCTTTCCTTATATTAAAGGTGTTTCTGAACAATATAAAAACATGTTTAACAATATACAATAAAAAGTAACTTTTTATAGCATAAATAAATTAAACTAGTTTGTTAATGTACATAAAGATTCTCTGCCTGACTCCAATAAAATGAATGTATATAAAATTGATTGTAAGGATTGTGATACATCCTACATTGGATAAACTAGCAGGAAATTAAAAACGAGAACATCAGAACATTTTAACCATATATGTAGAAGAATAACAACACATCTGTCATCATAGACCATAGATACATCACATAGACGCATCACAATCATGATTTTAATTGGAATAAAATCAAGATTCTGAATGCAGAAAAAATATACAATAAAAAACTCATTTCAGAAATGATGATGATGATGATGATGATGATGATGATGATGATGA
>Ga0157363_1004809_pt1 | contig 12524 bp, 9 predicted proteins | sample AttsexASBM1_FD_111477 | JGI IMG/M metagenome (GOLD analysis project Ga0157363, IMG submission 111477) | Fungus gardens microbial communities from leaf cutter ant in Ribeirão Preto, State of São Paulo, Brazil - Atta sexdens ASBM1 | ecosystem: Host-associated > Fungi > Mycelium > Unclassified ...
GCTGATCGAAATAACGCCGTTTACTTTTTTATTTTCTTTTTCATTTTTATTTAATATATCTAAAAAAAAAAAATAAATAAAAAAAAAAAAAAAAAAAAAAAAAAAAAAAAAAGAATTATTAGCGCTACTCAGAGGAACAACATTATTATGTATTCTTTTGAATCATGCGCAAATATTAAAAATTGCTCTGAAAATTTTAAGTATTTTTCATATAATTTTTCAAAATTTTATGTTAATTTTAAAATCTTTCGGAATTTCTGAATGAGTTAATAATTTTTTAAAAAATTTCTCAAATTTTTTTATGCAAATTGGAATACTTTTCAGAATACTAAAAAAGTCTACAGCTCTTCTAGAATTTTTCTCATACTTTTTCAATATTTTTGCGAGTAATTCATATAAAAATTCTAAGACAAATTTTCAGAATGCTATAAATGCTATAAAATAGACAAAGAATAAATATTATAAGTTTTTGTAAAAACAATTTATAATATTGCTACTTTATTTTAATACTGGTATCAAATTTATGTATCTCTCTATTAATAATATTGATACTTCTGTAAGTTGGAATTCGACTGCTTTGCTTCATCGAGCAGCTCGAACACTGTTTCTTCCATCTTGACGAAGATATGTTCCTTCCATCTATGAGCAACGTTTCTGAAGGATAGAATCTCTTGCAGACATTGTACTGCTTGCGACCGGAGTACAAAGAGTGTATCACCAATGTAATTGAGGATGCTGTCCAATATCGTCAAAACGTCGTCATCATTGGAAATGTAAACGCTATTCCAGGAGAAGTTCGGATCAATCCGTATGAAACTGCATACACACTTCATGTAACTCGTATGCACAAGAACGCTACAGTTACGATTACAAATGCGCTTATGGAGCTGTTCGAGCACATGGACGAATGTTTTGGGTGAATAATCACATTTAATCGCGTATTCGAAGAAGTATGGCAGCAGATTTAATAGCTGTCGCAATGATTCCTCATCTTTGCAACCTTCCTGGCATACTTCCAACAGAAATTTCAACGGCGTATCCGCGCACTCACGCTGGATCTCGTCATGATCGCGTGCAATAAGCGATTCGAGGATCAACAGTGACATTCTGGAATCCATATAGCTCGTGAAGTCCTGCTGCATAGTCAGCAAGTTATGCATCATCTTTTTCTGCAACGTGGATTTGCTGTGATTTGCATCGATGTGTAAAGCGCAGAAGGATGATAAAGCCTCTACGATCTGTAGATGAATCACGCCCTCACGCGGATGGCTTGGCTTTGGGTCTGATGTCTCCAGATACATGCTGGCGTTCCGCTTGCGTCTTCCCTGAAATGACGATGACATGTTACAGTCATTAAAAACAATTTCTTTATTACACAAAAACAAATTAATTTCTTTGTTTACCTGATAAGTGTTAGGCTCTTCATTACAATCGTAATTACAATTGTCGTCTTGATTCAATAGATCGAATATGTTTTTGATCATGTCCATTGTAGACGCAGAGACAATTATTTTAGCAATATCCGTATCGTAAGTTGTTCCATAAAGCATCCTCAATGCTCTGGTTATGCTCAGTAAAAATATATTTTTGCACCTGCGAGGAAACATTGTAATAAAAAGCATATTCAGCACATTTGTAAGAATTCAGAATAGTATAAAAAAAAAAACAATAAAAACTTAAGTTCTGCTAAGCCCAATCTAATCTAATAATTACAAAATTTGGAAGTACAAAAGTATTGAATGATTCCTTAATAGTATTTGAAATGAGAAAAAATAAAAAACTTCTTTCGCTCTATTAAAACTCATACCTAGTCCAGTCAATTTTCGTCAGAACTTCATAACTGTCATTCAATTGTTTCTCCATTGCATCGATCAACGGACAGTAGCCAGCGATATCCTTCGTCGTGAAAATATTCTGTTGCTTCAGAATGGATAATAATCTTGCCAGGAACGTAAACTTCATCAGCACGACATAGATTTCACGTGTATTTCTATTCTCGTCATTGGAACCATCCTCTTGAATAATCTTGTGCATTTGCTTCATCAGGAAGTTAAATACTTCTTGTACGTAAGAGACAGAATTTCCAGTGTCGGGTATTATCCCGGAATCTTGTTCGATAAGCTTGTTTTTCGAATTCACCGACAATGCTATCTTAAACGTCAAGAACGCATGACAGAGTTGCGGAAGCTCTGTTGACTGAATGTCTTGATGAGGCATAAAAGTAATCACGCGCGTTTTCTCGTGGTTCTGCAAGAATTTCTGTTCAGTCTTAATATTTTGTCTGTAACGAGATTTCAGAACAAGATTCACTGATAATTCACAAATGTCTTCGACAACCTCGATGGACAATCGCATCACCAGTTTCTGCCATGTATGATCTGGAACGTTTAGCAGCCACTCTAGAAGGCGTGTCCTATCACAGATTGGCGCCATCATCATCGAGGGCGACGAATCCAGCACCGATGTAGTCGCGTCCACTGGTAGAGAGACACGCTCACACAGTCGTCGCAATGTATGTACGCTATTCGGCGACCAGCGAATCGCCTTAGTCAGGTACAACCTGAGAAGAGCGTTTGCGTTTGGCAGTCTATTGTACCTTATAAAACAGCGAATCAATGAATGGCCCGATTCCTCGTTTTGATTCGCTCCTAGAGACCTGCAAGGATAATCTTATAGCAATTACAAAATTCCTTAATTATAAAATGCAACAATATCAACGTAAACATTAGAATTAAATGTTATATACCTAAAAAATATTTATAGACAACACCTACACAATTTTCTTAAATTTGTTTTAGTAAAACATAAAAACTAAGTTTTTTAACAGGAAAATTACGTAATATTCTAAATTAAGGTAAGGTCTAACTTAGGTATTAATTTAAATTTTATTATATAAATAAATTAATATAATAAAATTTAAATTAATACCTAAGTAGCATATCCCAGATCTTGTTCCAATGAATTGTAGCATCTTGTATTTCCTCTCCATTAGATATCTCAATTTCCATGAGAATAGCAGCTAGATTGTACAAATTGTTCATGATAGACTCATCTCGAGACACAGCGAGTTCCGTTAAATGTTGCAGCAAGGGTGCGAGATCTTGCGATCTCAGACACTGTGGATATTTTCTTAGGGTTTCTGTCAGAATTCTTAACAATGACCACACTTCCTCGGGACTACTGTTCGTTATCAGGTCAACAATATTTTCAATTCTATTCATTGTTCGTCTGCGTTTGGTTGATTGAGAATAAGGGTTATCGAGAGAGCTAGTAGAATTTATTGAGTTGTCCATTATTTGTTTTACGACTGCAAAAAAATATGTAATGTTTGTTAAATTGATAATTTCTTTTACAACTAAATCATTACAAGGTATATACAATTATTTATACAATCAAATCTTTTATAAATTTAAAAAAAGACATTAAAACAGTAATATCATTGTTAACAATCAATTCCGAGAATTCCCCAGAAACGCGCGCCGAACTTAAAAATTTTTTTTACTCTATTATATACGTAGTATATAAATTCACATAAGAATCATACAAGCATTTAAAATTCAATTAGATCGTTTAATCTCTGGGAGTTTTTAATTTATAGAATAGAATTTAATTGCTGCTAAAAAGAAAGTCATTTATCTGTGCAATTAATAAAATAATTGATATAGATAAATAATATATTAGTGTTTTTATTATTTAAAGCATATGTTAAATATATTTGTGTGTTAAAAAATAGCACCTTCACTAGCAAATTGGATGAAACTGCGCCACTGCACGTCCAATTTGCAATTCTCCTGGACAAGCAGATACATGTTACATAGCAATTTCCTCCATTCGTTCCAATCAAATGCAAAAGCACCATCATCATGCCTCGAGATACCTTCTGGATGATGAATTTGTAGGAAGATCAAGAGCAGCTTATACTTTTCCTCAGAGCCATTCAAACATAAGATATTCATCAATATGCTCTCACTAAACTTGCAGAGCGTGATTCTGGATTCTGTGATGATTTGCCTGCATACACTGCTACTTAGTTTGTAGAAAGACTCTGTCAACTGTTCGTTGTTTGCTTTCATATCTTTTAAAACGTCATTTTCTAAAATGTAAAGTAAAATAAATTTATTTTGGATCATTTTAAGTAATATAGACAATATCAATTCTGAACATTTGTTTATAAATATAAAAAAAATATTTAAAATATTTTGTAAAATATAAACATAAAATAGTTAATTCGGAATAATTTGAAAGTTCAACGCACCCAGAAACAATAACAAATCTTTTACATAAAAAAATAAATTCGTATGTAAGAAAGAATAATCAACAATCATCTGCAACGCATCTAACACAATATGGCTTTGGAGATGTGCCTTTTTATACAACTTGGTGCAAACTTTCAATAGTTCCCTCCATTGCTCTGGCATAATATTTCTGTGATATATATTTTTGGACAATATATATTTTACTAATATCCCCAGATAAGTATCCTGATAATGCACATAGACCTTAGAGTCTAATATCTGCAATATTCGAGAGACTATATCGCTGCTTTTCAAAAAATCAGCTGACTTCTCGCTGGCTCGGCGAATTGTATCCTTCATCAGATCACAGATAGATTGCCTTTCACTACTCTTAGCATTTGTCTCTTTACTAGGCTTCTCTGCTTCCTATTATTATTCAAATAACATCATCAAAAATTAATGAAATTATAAATATATAACATACAAAATATTGGAACTGTTTTGTATGTACATTTCAATATGATTCTCCTTACATCGGTAACTAACTTGTGAACTGTGGATATAATGCAGTGCCAGTTGGCCTTTCCTGAAGCTTTGCTCTTGGTATTCTGGCATATTTCTGTGAGAGCATCGTCATTTTGATATAAATCCTTTAGTTCGGACACAAATTTCTGAAAATTAACAGATCTTTGTCACACAAGAAATAATAGAAGTAAAAGAATTGTACATTATTACATAGTTGATATATATATATATTTTAGAACAGATGCTTTTAACTGGGAATCCATTTTCTATGGCTGAACTAGTGTACATTTTTGAAACCTAAAGTGAGATAAGATATTTGCTTGATATTTGGCAAATGCAAGAGTTCTAGTAGTCTAGTAGAAATAAAAAAAACAGACCCTTAAATTCTTTTACCGATATAGCTTTGTAGATAAAGGTAGCAATTGACTCGAAACACTCTGTACATACGTCAAAATCAACTATTAGATCAGGCCTGTCCAATTTGAGCTCTGGAACAAAAAAACAAAGCCATTGACGTAAAAAAATCAATGGATAAGATTTTGAAGATTGTAAAGTGTTGATACATGTCTGAGCGACGCTCTATCATCAACACTTTACTTTAATCCATGAAATCTTATTCACATTAAATTTTTTTGGCTCCGGCGCTCAAATTGGAACAGGCCTGTTGTAGATTAACTTGCGAATGTCTGCGAATAAGATATCTCTATTTATTTTACATCGATCACCAAATCGAAGATTGAATAATTTTAATTTAATTTCCCGGTTAAAAACACAAAACGAATCAGATTCCTGAAATAAATAACGATTAATAACGCGATTACCTTTCTATCAGTCACTTTCGAGCTATTTGCTAGCTTTAGAATGTCGGAAATTCTATCCGATACTCGCGACATATTCGCAATTCCACCAGTACTCTAATAAACGTCGACACATTAGCTGTAAAAGGGATTTGAAAAAAATTACATCAGATTCTGACAATTGTTCGCAAAACATTGAACTACAATGAAAATAAGAGAGAAAGAGAGGAAAGGTTTGATCCTCCCGCGAAATACAACAAAGTGCCAACTGCCCAACTGCCATGTGTCATTCCATCTTCATCATAGATTATAGATGCAATCTAAATAGACAAATGCATGTATGTAGAGAGAAACCTGAGAAAGGACATGACGGCCCAAACCTGGGGGTCGATTGTGTATCTTCAAATGAGGTGAAAAATTCATTAGAGTATTCATAATTGGTCAATACCTAGTAACCTTTGCTCACTTTTGTAATTTTTATCTCCTTTCAAAATCCACAATCAACCCCCTGTAACTGCAAAATGCTGTCGCGCATTACACCGCCCTCTGAGAAAGTAAAGGTAAACTACATAGCAACGTCTACTTTTCTTATGGTACATTGATTTTGAAAAGTGGACGATATATCGTAAGAGAAGTGGACGTTGCATGTAGTTTACGTCTATTTTATCAGAGGGCGATGTAGTGCGTGGCAGCATTTTACGATTACAGATTTTAAACTGCCCTCTCTCAGATTTCTTTCTGGTTGTCATCGATAGCAGGCATTGTAGGATTTCTCTTAATTTATTTCTATTCTACAATATACTCTTTGTTTCTTGGTTTTTACCTTTTGCTTTTTTCTCCTTGCAATCATTTTATCAATAATTGCATTTTTTGCTATCTCTGGTGAAAATTTTTCTCAGAATTTTTCATATATGTTAATTATGAAATATCGTAAGATTTTTAAGATTTTTTGTAAGTATAATTTCTGATGAAATGTTACAAAATCTAAAAAATTTTAAAATACTTTTTAAAAATTATAGAATGAGAAATTTCAGAATATTTCAGAATTCACTTGTATGAGAAGTTTTGAGAAAAGATGTAAGCTTTCCGAATATTTCTGAGTATTTCTGAAAAATGTTCCAATTCGTATAAAAATTATAAGAAAAATTTTCACCAGGGATTTCTTATTTCTTTCGAAATTCGTTAACTTTTATTCCGGCCGATATAAAACAAAAAACCAAATAAGAAGCAAAAAGACAAGATGTAAAAAATAACAAAGAGCAAGAAACAAAAAACACATTATAGAACTTTAGTTCCTTATTCCGTTACAAAACATGTAGTTCGAGATAAATCTGATTTTTTTCTTAAGCCTTCAATTATGCTCACAATGCTAGAAATTATTCCGCGATTTTAGACAGAAAAGGAATTAATGTTGAAACAATTCGGTCACAATGTCAATGAGATTGATCAATTCTTTCTCCAGCCGAGATCTCGAATCTCTCTGATACAAGGCTTTATAATATCTATTCTTTTTTTATAGTACATTCAAAACGAAAAATAAATGATTTAAATACACAAATATTCAAGTGCTTTCAGCTCACGTAAGGCTCTATTTTCAGGTGATAGATGCGCTTGAGGACGAATTACATGTATCTAATGAGGGAAAGTCTTTAATCAAATTTACTACGGTCTGTCCTTATATGATACGAGAAAAAGCCGTTTGCAAAAAACCGAAATTAAATAAAATGTATGTTTTATAGAAAAAATTAATACAATTAATTTAAACAGATAAATGTAATCACATGTGCATGGAGTATTAAGATTGATAATAAGCATTTCTATCTAATTGTAGGAGTTGGAAATATTTTTACAACTAAACTTATCGAAGATACAGCTGCACAACTAATTAAAAGTCAAAATATAACAACAAGATCTGTACCATTATTTTGGTTACCACTCATAAAATTTATTAGGTAATTGCAATATTTACAAACATATATAATTATATACTAATAATCTAATTTACAATTGATATTATGTAATATCTAGTATATCATAATGTTTGAAATTATATAATATTTATATGTTTGAAGCAAAAAAATAAGTAAAGAAAATAAAATACTTAACATAATGAAGCAAAACAAAGTAAAAATTAATAATACGGTCTGGTGCATACGATTAATGTTTCTTTTTTTTTTTACATTTTTACACATGCATTTAGTGATATTTTTGCATGTAGGACCGATTGTTCTATTGAGCAAGATTATCTAATCACATGTGCGGATTATCAGATTTATCTAATAAATAAAATTTACCAAAAGATGAAACAATCGGACCTTAAGAGTCAAATCTTGAAAAGTTAAAGCTTGAAGAGATATGTAAATACATTTCTATATAAATAGTCTATATTCTATATGTAGTAATAAACTATATTCTATATAAATACGGAAGATTCCAAAAACTGATTATTCTTAGACTCGCGTGAAGAGAGTTTAATAAGTTGCAATAGAAGAACATAGACAGCTATTATAATTGGGTAAAAAATAAAATTCCTTTAGCGGCGAGACCGTGAGTTGTGGGATTATAGTTCATTTTATCAGTGCGAAGCATTTTATACAACCTTAATCAAAAAAAATTATATATTTATGTTGGAAACGATCCATTTTCTATTCTTGTTTGTATCGAATTTTTTAACATATTTGAATGTAATGTAATATAATGTGTAGATTATGTTAAAAGGATTTTTGTGTTAAATTAATATTACTTGGTGTCAACATAATACAATTTATGAAATGAACAAGTAATGTAAAATAATGTGTTCTAAAACATAAATTTTAAGATGAATTAATGAAATATGTGTTAATTTAACATATAAATGTTAATTATATTAAAAATAAATACCTCCACAGTTTGTTTACAACTGTGTCAGCAATACTTTTTGTAATAATTTTTTTACACAATATCTGTATTTCTAATTATATTCATTTTATTATGTTTAAAAAATACAAAAATTTGAGTGTATCGTTTGGGAAATATGAAATGAATTATATTTGACACAAATTCTCTAATAGTGTAATAATACTATGGATTTGAACACTGAAATAACCCGCAAACCGTATAGTTTTTGTATAGAAAGTACTCCTAGAAATCCCAGAAGCAATATTCTAAAATATTAACAATAATCAAGAATTATTTACATTCAACATTAATCAATTAATTTCGTCTGTTATTTTAAAAATATGTTTAATATAATGATAAATAATATAAGTTATAAATTTAATTATATATTATTTACTGTGTGTGTGTGTGTGTTTGAAAAAAACAGTTTAGCATTTATATGGTAAATTATAGTACACGCTATACTAAATACAAAAATCTTAGTGAACGTAGATCGAAAGCTCAAACATTTTTGAGATATAAACATTTTTACATGTTAACATCATGAATGACTTACTTGCTATATTTACAGAATGTCATGTTTTTCACATGACTTCCTCTCATTTCCATTTTTCTTGCAGAGTCTTATAGAATTCTTCTTGCAGAACTCAGTTATAAACACTAAGGCAAACATCGCGACACGTAGAAGCAAGTAAATCATTCATGATGCTAACATTTTAAAATATTTATATTTCAGAAATGGTTAAGCTTCGATCTATGTTTACTAAAATTTTTTTTATTTGCAATCAGTATGATATGTACTATCCACATAAATGTTAAATAGGTTTTTTTATATACTATCTGCATAAATGTTAAATAAGTTTTTTTAACACTATATATTTTATATTGTATTATATAATACATACTTTTTATAATATACTATTATTTTTTACACAATATTAATGTAGGCGATAAACATAGTTTTTTAGAAACATAGTTATGAATCATTTATATAATAATTTATATAATAATTTATATAATAAAATCATAACATGTGAATGTAATCGCTAAAATATATCATCCATAAAAATAAAATGTAATTAATAATATTTTCAATATTAAATTATATTGTTTTTAATTTAAAAATTTCATTTATTTTTCAGATAACTACGACCATGATAAATGTCTTGCTCTTTCCAATAGAGATTTTGCTTATATTAAAAATTCTATATTATATTTGCAAAGATATATATATATATATATAGATTAATTATCAACAAAAAAAAAGAGCGTGATGAAATCGTTTTGGTGTGTATAATAATCTTAATACGTGTAGTTATAAAAAAATATAAGATAATCTGATTCTATATGACTTACCTATAGCCGTTATCACATTACAGATTATCGGTTATGGTTGTCGGTTCTATTTTCTATTTTCACACATAGCAGTTAATAACTCGCATTTATTGCATTATAATTGACTAAAATAGAATCAACAATCAGCAATCGTAATCCTACATGACTTACCTAAATTTTGTAATTTTTTTTAATTTTTTCAAATATTTAATAAGTAAGAAGTAATAAGTAAGAAGTGAAAATTTTAAGAAAAAGTGCGTAGCATGTAAGTCATATTGAGTACATGATCAATTTGTGCGATTTACTAATCCTATTTGTTAAATTTACTGTGTAATTATATGTATGTTAATCTTTTTTATTACAATGAATAAATATTACATAAGCACACATAAGCCTTAAATTACATAAGCACAGATAGAAAGATGTATTTAGTCGTATAGACGTCTAATCTCGCTCCATTTAACGAATCATTTATTTTTATCGCATTTTCTTGAACAACAGTTTATTATTTCCTTCCCAACAAACGACAATGGATTAAAATGGATTAAAATTTTTTTCTATCCAAATGCGTATTTTAAATATTTAAGCGAATATTTTTTTTGGATTTAATTGAATTCAATTAGATTCAATTGGATGCAATTGGATTGAAAAACTGCATTTCTTATTCAAAATTTTGAATTGAAAGTATTCACAATGTGTGTGTGTTGTGCACAGAAAAAGCTAATATTATTTTTAGATTGAAAGGCATAGAGATATGCTTCATATAATTCCTATAAATGAATAAAAATGCATTCAGGATTGAAAAGCATTCATTTTAACATTCGTGAATCAATATATTTGAAAATCTGAAAATCTTCAATTTCAATTCATTTCAATCCATTCTCGTTTGCTGGGTTTAAAATACAACATGAAAGTTTAATATTATGCTATTTAATATTATGCTTCTAAACAAAAAGTTATAAAGAGTAATTTATAAAATTATAATTATTATTTATTATTATAATTATTATTTATTATTTATTATTTATTATTTATATTGTATTTTATATGTATGTAATATTATTTTATATTACAGATAACGGGTGCAGATCATGATATTGGAAAGGAATTAGCGATTAGTTATGCTTCATTAGGAGCAACGGTGGTATATTGGGACATCAGTGAAGAAATTAATAATGAAAAGTGGAAGATATTTAAACAATGAGAAAAGATTCTGTGTATGCATCGGTAAGTTTGTATATAACAATACTCGGAATGGAGAAACTATTTGAATTCATACGTAAATATCTGTTCTATTCATAAATATATGTAACCACCTATTAAATTTATCTAATTAAAATTCTAAATAAAATCTTTACGTTTTACAGATGTAATGTAGCAGATACGGAGGGAGTTAAGAGTAGCCAAAAAAGTAAAAGAAGATGACGTTACTATCTTGATTAATAATGTTGGTATAGTGTTTGCTAAATCATTTCTGAATCAAAATCCTGAAATTGATGATCACGAGTCATAGACGTCAATGTGACAGTGCATTATTGGGTAAGTATTATATTCAAGATATCGAAATTATAAGTTACAAGAAATAATTACTATCCTGGAGATAATTACTATTACTATAAAAAATGTTTAGTGCATGAATATATATAAACATACATAAATATTCATAAACATGTATAATCATATATATTTTTAATGTTTTTCACATTACTATTATTACTTCTACTAAAAAGTAATTTTACAAAAGGAAGAGGGATGTATGAACATGTATGGACATATTTCATATATGATTATACATGTTTATAAATATTTATATATGATTATATATTTATACATATTCATGAAAATACATATGCATGACAAATTTTTTATTAATATAATTGACTTTATTTTTGAATATATTGTATTAATTTGTTCACAAATAAAGTGTACTAAGTGATTTAAATAATTATATATATAATTAAGCTTTTCAATTTTTGCAAACAAATATTATGCTTTTAGACATTCTTACCTAATATGATCAAAAAGGATCACGGGCATATCGTAATGATTTCATCAGAAACAGGACTCTTTATCAATCCTTATGGAACGGTTTACTGCCCTTCAAAATTCACAGGTAATTCAATTACATATTTTACGATTAGAGAAAGGGGCATGTGCGTGTGTGTGCGCGCGTGCATACAGGGTGTTTCATTTTCATTTACACAATTATAAAGCTTGAAAGTTACAATATCGTCGGCATTACCCAAGATGTTCAATTGATTCTTATAATTCGAGAAATACACTTTATAAAAAAATATATATTTTATAGTGTGTAGTAGTTTTGAAAAGTTCTTGAAATAAAAGACTACAAGAATGTATAACGAAAAATGGTTTAAAATGACCTGATTTGACAATGCCATTCAAGTTTAAACTAATAAATCATTTTATGTTCTCCTTGATATTGATATAACTTTATCTGAAATTTTTTTCAATCCCACATCTCATTCTTGAGATATATTAGTGTGCCAATTTAATTAAAAATAATAAATAGAAATAATCCATATACATATATACATGTCTGTCTGTCTGTCTGTCTATATATATGGATACGATTTAATGTGATTGTCAAAGAAATCATTGTGTATAATAAAAAAATAATTATAATTACATATATATATATATATATATATATATAAATACTTATATATATATATATATATATATATATATATATATATATATATATATATATATATATATATTTTTTTATTTTTTA
>Ga0157363_1004810_pt1 | contig 12523 bp, 7 predicted proteins | sample AttsexASBM1_FD_111477 | JGI IMG/M metagenome (GOLD analysis project Ga0157363, IMG submission 111477) | Fungus gardens microbial communities from leaf cutter ant in Ribeirão Preto, State of São Paulo, Brazil - Atta sexdens ASBM1 | ecosystem: Host-associated > Fungi > Mycelium > Unclassified ...
GAAGGCCAAATGTTAACGCTTTAAAACCACAAAAAGGCGGGAAGATATATAAAATTTAAATTGTTATTTCGGTTGTATCAAATCTAAAGCTCAGAACTTTTTTGTACACCTAATATATATTTTCCGTGAAGTGAACCCCCCCTGTCCAGAACAGTTTTGAAAAAAATGAGGTCTGCAACGGCTCAAATTAAAGCTTGTGACATCCACTTTCCAAAGCCGTCTGACTTTTTTCTGAATTTAAAATGACGTATCCAAGATGACGATTTCACAGTAGTCTTAACAAAATTCAATTAATTTGCCACTTACTCAGCAATGCATTACGGAAAATAACTCGATTTGAAGTTATCATGTGGGTAGAATAACCACCAGGTAAACATAGATTTGATCCTCTTTTTAAAGTCAAATAGGGAAATTTATATTTTTTTAACGCAATCCCCATTTTTATTCTTAGAAATGAGATGAGAGAAAAATTTTATGTTCAAAACTGTAATTTGGTCAACGGTCTTAGAATTTAGAATAGAAGCAATGAGAATGATCCAGAAGCTAGGAAACTGGACCCCATATGAATTGAGAAAGAGATATTGCAAAACATTTAGCCATTTGTGAATTGTTGCTTCAAAGACAAAAACGGAAGTCATTTTTGCATCGAATTGTGACTGTGATGAAAAATGGCGATGAAAAATGGATTCGTTACGACAATCCTAAGCACAAGAAATTATGAGTTCCGACGATCTATTATCAACATTTAATGCCAAAGGATATTCATGCTGTGCATTTGGTAAGATCAAGTTGGTGTAATATGAACTGCTGCAAATGAGTCAAACCATCAGTGCTGAACGCTACCAACGTCAATTACACAATTTGAATCGAACACTCAAAGAAAAACGCCTGCAATATGCTCAAAGACATGACAAAATTATTTTTTTTCATGACAACTAGATCACATGTTGTAGAATCAGTGAAGGAAATCTTAGAGGCATTTGAATGGGATGTCACCTGTTTTATTCACCAGACGTTGCTCCTTCAGATTACCATTTATTTCAGTCAATGCAGCATGATCTTTTTGAGCAGCACTTCAGTTATTTCGAAGATATTAAAAAATGACTGAATCGCCTTGAAAAAAACCTGAATTTTTCTACTGCGGAATTCATTTGTTACTCGGAAAGTGAGAAAAGATTATAGTTTTCGATGGACAATATTGTAAATAAAATATCAGGTATCTTTTTAATCAAATAAACATAAGTTTTTGTAAAAAAAGAAAAAACAGCGAGAATTCATTCAAGCACTTAATATTTATTTATTAAATAATAAACAAGATTTAACATGAATTTTTAAATCTTGTTTATTCACACAATTTCAATCAAATTTAAAATCATCCAAATTCTAAAATCTTTTTTTACAACGACTACAGGCATGCTTTAATAATGAATTTTCCACTAAATACTAAATACTAAATAATTTTCAATCCAAGAGCGATAAACTCATAGTGGAACCAATAGATAGTGTTTATTAATTTAGCAGAAACGCCGCTATCTCATATTAAGCGCTTATCTCATAATAGAGAGCTTTCCTGTACATGTAATTTTAACAATAAGAAATTTATTGAACCATATGTGAATACATAATTAATTTTGTTAGTTTTGTAAACAATTGTTATTCTTTTAAGATTTTAATCTTTTGTGATAATCCAGTGTTGCCAATTGAAATGGAGAAACACATTTTAGTGTATTGGAAAGTTGACCACTGCAGTCTACAAGGCTTGTTACACGAAGAATGTAAATCATAACTAAATTTTCTATGTTGAAGGGAATTAGAAATTATTCAAAACGTTCGTCTTATACATTTTTTAGATGTCAATTTCTGTAATAATTTTATACCCATCACTTACAATGCTGATTCCTGATAGCCCTTTGTTCCCTTTTTGTTTTTGATTAATGCATATTCGTTGAAACTTAATCAAATTTAAACATCAAGTTTATCAAATTTTCATTAATATTTTATTAAAATTTTTCCAAGATAATAATGTTAATGAAACCTTAAATGATGCCGTAAGTGCCTTATTCAGCATTGTTCTTTTCGTACCTATGAAAACTGTCAACCATTCTCAGCTGACCACGAAGATCCTTTTTTGTAAGATGATCAAGCATTCTAGCATCAACAAGGCACTCCATAAAAGTGGATCGGTATTGAGGCAGTCCGAGACTCGGTAACCAGACGTTACCAATCCACTCGTGATTCATATCACCAAATGCTAATGTTGTGCGAGAAGTTTTCGGCGCTGATGGACTCGTAAGCGACACCATCTCTTGAATGGCTAGTCTCAGTTTTAATCGATGCAAAGGATTGCTTCACAAAAGTACAAAAAACAATTGTAGACATGATAATAATGTTACAGTAAACTAGAACTGTTTTATTGTCATAATTATAATCTATAATTAACATTAAAATTATAATTAATATTTATTAAAATTTTTTTTTACATAAATTTTACAGCGTACCTTATACCAATCTCTCGTTGAATTTCGGTATCGCTAAGAGCACTCATGATAGCACCACTTTTGACATTTGCTCGGCAAGCAGCGACATACCACGTCGGCATGCCCACCCAAAGTTCTAACCAGGCGACTACCGTTGGTCCATTCCATAAAGCGAAGGGCGTTCCGGCTTTCATTGCTTCTGCTAAAAGCTCGTGTCGCGAGGAGTCCAACATGCTACCAAACATGCTTGGACTAAAATATTAAATATATATAGAAGTACTTATAAATTATTTTTCTCGCAATCTCAAAATGCAACGTAAATATCGTATATTACAATGCTACTAAAATGATTTGAGTTATATGGGAGAAAACGAAACAAGTATGATAGTTATGGAATTAAAATAAATAATTTTTATTCTGAAATAAATGGATAGTTTTCAGTATATTTTATAGTTTATTATCATAATATTTGAATGATACAAGTGCGTCTCATGGAGAAAGAAAAAGCAGAATAGAATAATAATGGAAAAGAAACATGATGAAAGGGAGGCTAAGAGCTAACTAATCAAAATGATTCTGTTCCGCTTTTTTACATTCGGATTCCCCATGATTAATTTTCTGTGTTTCTTTTCCGTTATTATTGTATTCTGCTTTTTCTTTCTTCATGGGGGACGCACCCTTACTGTTGGCTACAAGTCCTCTAATATTATATAAAGACACCAGCTCGAGAATAAGAAATTGTTATTCTAAGTGAAAAAAATAAAGGCTTTTTTACAAAATTAATTCTTAATTATTTTATTTTCTATGTTTTCCATCTATGTATTTCTATAAAAACAGTTAAAAAATTAACTGTTAAAAATAAATAGAACTGTTGGACATTTTTTGCTTATAATGATAATTAATTATTTATTACTTAAAATACGTATTTCTATTTTCTTAAACATTTTAAGGCTCCTGTTAATTCAATGCGACCGTCATGGATTATGGTCAGAAGCGAAAAAATGCATAAAAAAAATTTTTGTGAAATATGTTAATTTTTAAAAATAAAATTTATAATCGATAGAATAAATTTTAAAATGTACTAAAAAACTCTTGTGTAACGGTAATCAATAAATAATCATAAATTTGAAATTAAATTATGTATAACTAATCCATATAGCACAGAAGTAATATTGCTAAAATATATATATATTTACAATGCTACTAAAATGATTTGCGTTATATGGGAGAAAACGAAACAAATATGATAGTTATGGAATTGGAATAAATAATTTTTATTCTGAAATAAATGAATAGTTTTCAGTATATTTTAGAAGTGTATTCTATCAAATGCACATCGTTTTATTAAAGAATATTTTAAAAAAATACATTTTGCAAAAATTTCTATATGTTCTCTCGCTTTTGTCATCTGAAGCTTCGTGATAAATATTTTAAAGAGATCCTAAAGTAGAACCCGAACTTCGACTGTTTTACCGATGAAAATGAGACATCTTTATATGCTAGTACATCAATATCTCATATATATATATATATATATATATATATATATATATATATATATATACACATATATACATAAATTTTCGTAGAACAATAACATTTTAATTGAATGGCTAAGTCTAACTCTAAGAATTTATGTTGTTTGTTCGTGTAAACTACTAATTTGTAGATCACAACGTAAATACAGATTTCAAAACTTTCATATCAAGCAAATGTTGTTACAATATTAATAATTTTGATGCTATATTAAGAAATGATAAAGAAAATCTAAATTTAAACAATTTTTTTCGTTCTAAATTCCATCTCATTGATATGTATTAATGCGCATACTTTAATCCTGGAAAAGGATTTTCGAATCTTAAAAAAATAAAAAAGTAATTGTTATACAAAAATTATTGTATTTAGTTAATAAAATAGACAACTTTAACTTCCCCTTAAATATCTCAAAATAATCATTTTTTTCTCATAAGTTGATATCAAAATGTGTGATAGTATTTTTCGTCAAGTATACGCATACACAGCGAGGCACATCATGTATCTATACTAGCAGCGAGAAGTAGTATCATGTTATATTTGGACAATTTTTAGATTAGAATTTGGCTATTCAAATATAACTTGATATTTTTATGCAAAATGAACCACAATACTTGAAAGAGCTATTGACCAATCTTCAACTATGTAAATACAAGAAAAAGTTCAGACCATACTTAAATTATTAATATTTAATTCCATGTTCTTCACTTTTAACGAAAAATTTTACAAACTAACATTTGGGATATCAATCACCTCTATCTCCCGAATAATACGTGACTTAGAAACGCGTTTTCTTGCAATGCTATCGGTGTTACTTGTTTTTTTATTTTAGATATATTGACGATATTGTTTAGCTATTAATCAAATAAACATTGAAGAATTGTTAAATATCTTCAATAATTATCATTCACAAATCAAATTTACTTTAGAGATGCGGAAGATTTTCTTAATTTTTTGGATGTTACGCTTATTGATCAAGATAATATGATAACATATGATTGGTAACAGAAACCTACGTTTTCAAATCAATTTGAATTTTTATTCGAGACATTCTTTAGTACAAAAGAAAGGCATTATTTTGGGATTAATTGATAGAGTATTGCTTCTCTTCCATTCGAAGTTTCATCAAATAAATCGGGATAAAATTATCTGGATTCTGCTAAAAAATCATTATCTATTTAATTTTTGCTACCATTAATAAAAGACTACACAAAAAGTTCGAAATGAATGAAAAAGTCGATAATAATAACAATAAGGGCAAAAATGCTAATGAAACTGAAAAACGAAAGTTTTTTATGATATCTTATGTACTTTATGTTACTGAAAAAATCAAATATATAGTTAAAAAAAATTCCTTATAAGCATGGCATATAAAGTGATAAATTAAAGAAATTCATTCATGTACAAAAAAGAATGAGCTACTTATTTTGTCTTATGCAAATGTTGTATATAGAATTAATTGCAATGATTGTGATGTGTCACGTGGGACAAACGGATAAAAATTTAAAGACTCGCATTTAAGAACATAGAAGCCATCAATTGGAACATGACACAGCATTTAGTCATCACGGCACATAGATTTGACTTTTCACATGAATTTGAGTGGAAAAATATAGATATTTTAAAAGAAGAATTTCTACATAAGAGGTTAACGTCGAAAATGATTTTTATAAAGAAACAAATTAATAATTTAAATATTAAAAATGACAGGATTCTTTAGATGCTATTTATAACTACTTATTTACAAGGATGTGATACTTCCCTCTCCGTACTGACTTTGTCAACATTTGCTCAGTTTTGTTTTGGTCATATGTAAGTGAACAATGAAATTGATAATTTTTATGAACGATCTAGCTTTGTGCTATGTGAATTTAATAATTTATTAGTCATTATTTGTCATTTAATTATTTCATTTAATTATTATATAAGTCTGTTCAATTTGGTGTTTAATAATTTGTTATGTTTATATAACTAAAGATCTCTAATGTAATTTAAATTTAATTAACGATATTGAGAAGAATCCGAAATAGAATTAAAATCTGTTTATCTTTGTACTTTGATAATTATTGAATCAATTTATCACACATGTACACCCAATGTTCAGCTCTCATTAGGAATTTGATTATTTGATAAATTATTAGTATTGTTATTTATCTTTCAATAACTTAATAAATGAAATATTATTTAAATTTAATTTATGTCTATCTACCTCTATTATATAGATGCGTTTGGCATTGTAAATTGGAGGCGTCCGTTTACTCTTTTACCTTGAAAATCGTTCGGCAACTCATATCTTTCTGTTACATGTCATCTACGTTCGGTATTAACATTTTTAGAGCCAATCAAGCTGCTCGATTCACTCTGGACTCAAAAATCGAGCTCGCAGAGTTAATGTAGATTTTCGCGTCTAAATTAAATTCATATACATAACCTGTATATTTATAATAATATAACCAATTGATTCGTTAACACATACATTCATTTCTTTTAATACTTCTATTTTACAAATAGTGTATTTGAACTGTTTAATGTCTGAGTTCTACAAACAAATGTTATTAAATAGAAATTGATGGAGTACATCATGTACAATATTTAACGAGGAAAGTAAGTTTTTAATTTTTTTCCTCTTTATGAGGTTTTTCCTCTATTTGAGATTATGTTTTTGAAAACAAAGAATTTGCTAGTTAATTTTTAGATTAAAGCTTATGCTGTACACATAGAATGAAATAAAATCAAACGGTATTAATGACTGTATTAAAGACTCTAATGAATATAAATTAAGTGATATAACTTATAAATTTCAAATTGCTGAAATTTATTTTGCAATGTAGTATTTTCTTTTCTTCTAAGAAAACACATCTTGCGTATGAGTCTGCTACATTCATGTGTAATGATCTATTTTTAGTATAAGACTATTATCATTTTTAGTAAAGCGAAAGAAATTTTCAATTAATAGGGTACTTTTTTATTTATTTCATAAAAATAAATAATTTCATTTTATAATCTGATCTTAAAGGACAGTTTATAGTTTTGTATCATTCGGAATTAATTCTTGGCACTCGGATTGCTCGAAAATCATGTGATCAAGCTCGTCATCTAGCTCGTAATCTAAGATTTATATTGCCGAACGCACTTTATGAGAATGAGCATGGCAGACAGCGCACTGGTCTGCTATGCTAAAGATCCCGGGTTCGATTCCCGATAGAACCAAAGAATCTTTCATAAGCTTGTATCTCCTTTCGGAAGGAAACGGCACCCGAGAGTATCGAGAGTATCTTTGCCAAGAGCATTTCTCTACTAAAATTTCGCCATTCGGAATCAACATTAAACTAGATTCCATATGATTGTGTACAACCAATGTGCGCACAGGCATGAGAGAAATTACCACGATCAGCCACGAGCAATAGGACTGAGGAAGAGGATCTCTATTTTAATTTGATAAAATTGCTTATATACTAATTTATTTGATGACAATTTTTAGAATTAACATTTTTTGAAAACATTGAATAAGGCAAAAGAGGCAATTGCCTCATATAAAAAATTTGAAGGAAAATGGCGCAATATGAATTTTCATATATTTTAATACATTTGCTACTATGATCATAATCATCTATTTATTATTAAGTGCCCCTCATGGAACCAAAATCTCTAGACATCTTTGAAGTTCCAGTGGACATCCAGAACATTTTAGGGTTTCAAGATTGATTCGGATTTAAAGCTATTCGGATATCTGTTTATTCGAATTACTAATAAATGTGATACTGCAGATTATCCGGAGATTTGAATTTTCTAAGATATCCGAATAGTAAAAATCGAACTCAGATCCGGTTCTCAGATTTTATTCCGAATTCATAGCAAACTTATAGCGAATATATTATAGAATTTGGTTAATGCGAACTGCGTGTAAAATAAAGTCATTATATTATACACGAATTTAATCTGAGAGTAAAAGTAAAATACAATATTTCTCTTATTAATCTTGTACATCTTTGTTATTGCTATTTTATTTGAGAATTTGTTCTAAACATTTATATTTATAAACAATATTAAATCTGACAGGATGTATATGTGAGAAATATAACATATAGAAACAAATACCTTAAACGGTCTAGTTGGATTTTAAGTGCTTGTATAATTCTGTGTAAATCTATATTTATATTTTTTAATTTTATTTTTCTTCAATTATATATGTGAATCAAAATTTAATTTTTATTTAAAAAGTAATTTACGTTAAAATTCATTAAATACATTGACGTTTTCTTTCTTTCTGCCATGAATCCGGATCCAAATTCAGATCTGCCGAATAATTCAGATATCTGAATTACCTGAATAATAATGTTTTGAGTTTTCGGCTCGGAATCGATTTTGGGTATTCAAATATCTATACATCCGAAGCTCTATTTTATAAGACTCAAACGTATTCATAGATGTCTATTAGATATCATAACTAAGAAACTTAAACTAAGAAAAAAAAGTCCTCTACCATTTTGTAATTTTCGCAATAGTTAACAAGATATTAATTGTTAAAAATTGTCGAAAATTAGTTATCTTCAATCATTTTTTACTCAATTTCAACTTTATAGAAAAACTGCAAGAGACGAAAATTGTTTATTTTCTTCTCATACAATTCTAAGAATGTTTTCAGAATTTTTTAATAGCGTATTTTCTCATATTGGTAAAAATGAGAAAATGCTGTTCTAAAAAGTTGATAAAAAATTCTGAAAAAATTATTGAAGACAAATTTTCGGCAATTTTCAACAATTAAAAAATGGTAAGATATAACAGAGCAATAGAAATCAAACATGATAATTCTTGTGCAAACCAATATGATTAACAAAACTTTATTAATAATTAATCCGCTTACATGTTTCGACTCACTTTTGAACATCCTCAGAGACATATGATGTTGTAGTTATAAAAAAATTTGTTTACAAATTAATTTATTTCAGTGAGCCACTTTCACTTATTAACGGAAATTATAATATAAAAATGAACTCTAATAATAATTTAAAATGTATTAAAAGATAAATTTGTTGAGGAGGGGGGGAAGAGAGCAAAAACGATTTATTGTAAAATAATAGAAGATAACTCACTAAAACAAAAATTGACTATATCGCAAACACTTAAATTCTATCGATTTAGTTAAAAACCAGTTTTTGACCAGCGAATCAGTGTCAATTATGTTGAAATTAATGAATACTTTTAATACACTTAAAACGTTAATTACAAAGAAAAAGAAAAAAAAGGAAAGAAAACTTTGATATTAATTAATGATTAATTAGTGATATTAATAGTCCAGACAAACGTCAAAATCAAAACTGAATTTTTAATAACTTAATCTTAATGTAACAAAGAACATTGATTAGTTGGCAATAACAACGCTCCAATAATAGTCTACAATCAGAGAGTAGACCTTAGGAAGCTTCTCCAAATCTGTCTACAGGTTGAGGCCATGTGTCTGTCTCCTGATGTGTAGCATTTCTGACACCAATCTCTTTCTGTGGGGTTCATCTAAAATTGCAATATTTTCCCAATCGAACTCGTCCTCTTCCAATCGATGGTCAGTTATGACCGAATATGTGTTTGTGTTTCACTAGATATAGTTTCTGTGCTCAGCTATTCTCGTCTTCAGCTGTCTTCCTATTTGTCTCATGTAGCTCGCATCACAATCTTTGCAACAGATCTTATACAATACATCATATTAGATTTCTTTTCATGCGGAAGGGAATTCTTATGTAATAATGAATTCACGCAACTTATTAATACTTTAATATGATATTCTATCTTTATTGTTTAATCTACTGAATTTCTCGGAAAACATCGGAACAGTAAACATAAGGAACATAAGGAACCTAAATCATGAAGACCTCGCGTTTTTGATATTATACTCGTTTCTTTCTCTTAAAATTAATAATGTTTTTCAATTGTTCATTATTCAAAAATGAATTCAGATAATCATTCTCCAACAAGATTAATTACAAAACAAAAATTATCAAGATGAAATTTAGGATTCGAAAATAAAATCATTCTATCTATCAAACCGGCAATGCCCTTCTTTTGAAAAAATAATAAGACACGGATAATGAGACAAAAAATTCGAATATCTTCCCGAAAACGTTAATTTATGATACCAATCAAATTCGATTTTATTATTATTGATAATTAAAGTAATATCCAAAAAGTTTAACCTATCCTCCATCACCGACCTCCATGGTAAAGTGAATCCTCGGATGCTGAAAGTTAAAAATATCGAGAACCGAATTAAACAAAGTGATAGGTATCACTATAATTATATCGTCTACATATGTATAATAAAAAGATAGCGATGATCGAATCAAAGACAAGGCTTTACTTTCCAAATTTGGCATGATCAGATCAGCAACGACGGGAGACAAACGGAGTACCTATGGGATTGCCACAGTTTTGCTTATATATAACATTTCACACAAGGTGAAAAACAATGGAGTTCAAAATAAATTCAACAGCTTTAATAAATTTGTCTTTCGATAAACAATAATTCCTAGAAATATACTGCCAATAATATTATTATGCTAGGTAGAAAAAATTGTTAATTGATAAAGAGGATCATTCAATGAGAAAACTATCAAATGAAAAGGGCAATTTTGTTTATGTATCTTTGACAAAGCATAGGTTCTCCTCATCCTATCGGAGGTACCTATCACTTTGATTAATTCGGTTCTCGACATTTTTAACTCTCAGCATCCAAGGATTCAGTTTATCATGGAGGTCAATGACGAAAGATTAAACTTTTAGGATGTTACTTTAATTATTAATAATAATAAAATTGAATTTGATTGGTATCATAAATTAACGTTTTCGGAGAGGTACTTGAATTTCTATTCTCCCGATCCGATTTTTCTCAAAAGAGCACGATTGCTGGTTTGGTAGATAGAATAATTTTACTTTCGAATCTTAAATTTCATCTTGATAATTTTTGTTTTGTAATTAAAATCTTGTTGGAGAATGATTATCCATTAGAATTCATTTTTAATCAATGAACGATTGAAAAACATTATTAATTTTAAGAGGAAGAAATGGATATAATGATAATTTCGAAAACGCAGGGCCTTCATGGTTTACTTCCTTACGTTTCAATGTTTTTCGAGAAATTCAATAGATTAAATAGTGAGGATATTAGAATATCATATTAGTGTTAATAAAAGTTGCGTGAAATTCATCAAGGTACATAAGGATCCCCTTCCATGAAAAGAAATCTAATGTGGTGTACAAGATCTGTTGCAAAGATGCGATCTACGTAGGACCAAGACAGCTGACAGGAAGACAGAATAGCTGAAGACGAGAATAGCTGAGCATAGGAATATTCGGTGGAACACAAACACACATTCAGTCATAACTGACCACCGATTAGAAGAGGACCACGAGTTCGATTGGGAAAATATTGCAATTTTAGATGAGGAACCCCAGTACAGAAAGAGAATCGTGTCAGAGATGCTATACATCAGGAGACAGACACATAGCCTCCTGCAGACAGATTTGGAAGGTCTTCCCAAGATCTACTCTCCAATTGTAGATGGATTATAAATATTGGAGCGTTGTTATTGCCAGCTAAACAGTGTACATTCTTTGTTACATTAAGATTAAATTATTAAAGATTCAGTTTTGGTCTAGACTATAATTAATAGAGATTAGAGTTTTTTTTTCTTCTTTTTTTCTTTTTCTTTGCGATTAACGTTTTAGGTGTATTAAAAGTTATTCATTAATTTCAACATAATTGACATTGATAATGAAATGGTCAAAGTTTTTAACTAAACCGATAGAATTTAAGTGTTTGTGATATGGTCAATTTTTGTTTTGATGAGTGTTTGTTTTAGTACCTTCCTTTAATTTACAATAAATCGTTTCTGCTCCCCCCTCCCCTCCAACAAATTTACCTTTTAATAATTTTACATTTTAAATTATTATTAGAGTTCGTTTTTATATTATAGTTTCTGTTAATAGGTGGAGGTGGCTCAATGAAATAAATTAGTTTGTAAAAAATTTTTTTGTAACTACAGCATCATATTATCTCTGGAGGAGATAATATGATCAAAAGTGAGCCGAACATGTAAGCGGATTAATTATTAATAAAGTTATTTTGTTAACCGTATTAGTTTGCACACGAATTACCACGCTTGACTACTCCTATTGCTCTGTTATATCCAACCATTTTGGATAATGATTATCATTAAGGAATCTTTAGGATTTAATTTATATTTAGCAATTAATATCTTTTGTTAACTATTGCGTACGTGAGTGAGTGAGTGAGTGAGTGAGCGAGTGAGCAAGGGAGTGAGTGAGTGAGCGAGGGAGTGAGTGAGTGAGCGAGTGAGTGCGCGCGCGCGCGCGCGTGTGTGTGTGTGTGTGCGCGCGTGCGCGAGAGAGTGTGTGTGTGTGTGTGTGTGTGCGTGCGTGCGTGCGTGTGTGTGAATTTTATTAAAAGGATATATTGAGAGTTCAAATAAATTTTTGTAAAAGACGGCGCCACTAATAAA
>Ga0157363_1004811_pt1 | contig 12522 bp, 6 predicted proteins | sample AttsexASBM1_FD_111477 | JGI IMG/M metagenome (GOLD analysis project Ga0157363, IMG submission 111477) | Fungus gardens microbial communities from leaf cutter ant in Ribeirão Preto, State of São Paulo, Brazil - Atta sexdens ASBM1 | ecosystem: Host-associated > Fungi > Mycelium > Unclassified ...
TATAAAAATTTTTTGTATATACATAAAATATGTGTTATTAAAAAATATATTTTTTTTTTATTTTATGTCATTATTTTTTTTATTTTTTGCTTCGGTGTGTGTATATATATATATATATATATATATATATATATATATATATATATACATACTCCGATGCAACAAATAGCATTACTAATGTCATAAAATTCAAGAAATAAATATTCTTTAGTAACACATAATTGCTGTTTATAAACAAAATTCTTATAGATGATAGAGTATTCATCACTAATCCGAGACTATCTGGTCCTGGATCACCTGCTACTTTGTCGATAAGTAACAAATAAAATAGGACCAGGTAGTCCACTTTTACATCCGTATCCAAATTGGAGTTGGTAATAGTATATGTGATATTATAAATGTTTACTATACATATGTAAGTATTAATATTTTTTGTTCAAACAGATTTTTAACAAATCTAATGTTCATATATAATAATATACATGTAATAATATAATATAATATTATATTATATTATAATAATACATATTATATACCTATATTATATACGTAATATACATATATAATAATATTAATCAACCGTCTATTATATATTAAGCATACCTATATACACACTCAATAATCAGCTTGATAATCGTACGTATAACAAATTTTTGTTTTCATCTCAAATTCGATGCAATCACATTTTTGTTTTGGATAACGGCAAAATCGGAGAAATTAAACAAATTTGTAATTCAAAACTATTGATCTCCGATTTAAAAAATGATATACTGGTTAAAACCATTTATATCCCACTTGATATTACTAACAAAACGAGCTCTGGATTATTAGTAGATGTTTTTGTTTATTTGTTGTTTCCAAATGAGGAATGCACTTTCTGGATAAAATGATTGTTAGTATGTTTTCTATTTTAATCACAATAGTACATATTTGTATGCAATGTTATTTAGTTAATTACACGTTTAATTACATCTCTCGTATTTTGCGTATTTAGCGTATTAAGCGTATTATAAACATGTGATACACAGGTATTTACAGGTATGGCTGAGTCAAAAAGTTACGGCATAGTGGTATGGACTCATTCAGAAAACATATGTACAGAATCAAATCTGATTACGTAAAAGACTGATACTATTTTCCTCATAGCAGGCGAAAATGTAACTTATGTGGGCGGTATCTACAGTATGACAATCATGTGTGATGGCAAGTATTCGACTTGTAATATATTGAATATTATTTCAAATGTAAAATTAAATCTTATCATTGCGGATATTAAAAATTTTTACTTTTATATTACTGACGCTTACATTATTTCCATCCGTAATTTCCTTTTTTTGTTTTATATTCATGTACATTTATGCTATGCGCGATAACAATTCATATTACATTTTATTGCAAATAATCAAAAACATTTTGTTGTGATGTTTATAATCTTTTTTGTATAAACATTTTAGAACTTTATTACGTTCCTGCATCGGCAAAGAAAATAAAATAAAAGTAAAGTCGCTAATGGAATGTATCCAAATAAAGAAGAGGCTAATAAACAAACTAAACTCGTTAAAACATTATCAAACCAAGCATTAGACTCTTATCAACATGTCATTATATATTTTATTTGGATAAATTCTATTCTAGGCACAAACACTTGTACGAAATCTGCTAACAACACAGTAAAACATTCAAATACAATTATTCTTCACATATCAATCGCTAAGAAATAATTTTGAATTCTCTTAACTATAATATTAATAAAATATCATATTTAATGGTTATTGGTACAATTTTCTGGTTGTAAAATAAAACTGTATAATAATTTTAAGGTGGTACTCGCGCAAGATGATGAAAAATTGCAACTTGTAAGTCAAATTGATATTTCAACTTACTGAGGTCAGCTAACAGGCCTATCAAATAGATATCAGAAATATGTACGGCAGATATAATTTAAGTGACATAAACTTCCGCTATTTCGAAATGAATTTAGATGAAATACTTAAGAAAATTGATTAATTAACTTTTTTTCATTTTTTAATAAATATCTTAATATCATTCGAGAATGTTTTAATAACTATCTTAATATAATTCTTGCGACAAGCACTTTGAACGTACTTACGTGTGTATATCATTCGGTTCAATTGTTAATAAAGAAAAGTTAGAGTAAGCAGATACATCTTTTCTTTGTCTGAATTTATATGTCGACAAAAGTAAAAATACTCTATTTTCCGATCTTAATTCTTCATTAATAAGGCTTCATTAATAAGATAACTTTCTATGTGTGTATAATACATATTATTCTACACATGTAATAAGGGCACGACATTATCTATAAATGTTACCAATGCCGATTTGGATGACCTTTTAATGAGACTGTAATTATGATTATAAGTTGTATAATGAAAATTTTTGAAATCATGTCATGTATATTGCATCGAAAAAAGGTATAGCGTTTCAACATAGTTACGTTTATAATATTCGTTTCTGGAGATATAGTTCAATTATATTATTTTATTTATTGTTGTAATTTAAAAAGATAAAATAGACCTAATAAAAAAGACACACGTATTTTCAAGAACTTAATGCAATTTACTGCAGTTCAAGCAAATGCTATCTGTTGAAAAAAAACTTTAACCGCTTTTATTTTCATGCAATTTATATATACCTCAAAATACTCTCAAAAAAAGTAACTGTTAACTCTTTAAAACTTTTAGAGTGAATTATCACTCTGAAGGGTGAAATTTCACTTTTAAAGATTGAAAATTGAGCTCTTTTCAAGACTGATTCAATTTTCATTCTTTAGAGTGAGATTCCACTGCAAAGAATTTAGAAAGAAGCACAAGCTCACTGCATTTTATGAAATAAATTTGTTGTAAAAACAAAAGTGACATTGGAACATGATATAGCGAAATGAATTTTAATAATAAAAATCTATTAACAATAAAAACAGAGAAACTAATCATATTAAGATCATTTTCCTGAAAGATCTTAATAGTACGTGTCGTGAATTTATAAAACTCAGGCAGTACTTTATTGAAATATCTTCGTTGTGATTACATCTGAAGTATTGTGTGTCTCAGAAAGATAAAATAACTCTGTTAATAGAGTAAGCAACTTCTCAATAAATATTTTTGATTAAAAGGATACCTGTACAAAAGTTCTCCGGAGATCTGAAGTTTCAACTCCCACGAACTAATATCTTGGACGAGACTCCCGTTTTGTAGTAATTTGAGTGGTACAGCAGGTTATTGTCTATGAACTATTCGCCACAATAAAAATGATAAATTTATTTGCCTTCCTAATTCTATCGTGATTGCTTCGGAATTAAAGTTATAAAATATTGTATATGAATTTTTATACATTTTTATATAATATATTTTATTATCATATATCAAATTCAAGATAATTGCAATATAAATTAATAAAAAGGTCACAACATAACGAATGTTGTGGGTCAATAATATTAAGACTGATTTATTACAATATAACAAGAAAAAGATTAAAATCTAATTTATTGAAAAAGCGAATATCATAGAATGTTTAATTTTATTTACAATTAGTTAACTTCAGCCAAAATAAATAAAATCAATAATATAGATAAATAAAAGCACGAAAAATAAAACATTTGGGAAAATCATTAGGTATAAAGTTAACAAAAAGCTACATCAAAGATTGGATGTAAAAACAATTCAAATCTAGTGGTATAAAATTAAGCAATTTAAGAAAACTCAAACACTCTTCACAAACGTCATTCCAAGTAAGGATATAGTCAACAGCAGATAAAATTGATGTCATACCCATTTCCTTCAAAGGGAGAGTATAGTCGAGAGGATAAGAATTATTCATGAGTCAAATTTATCAGAATTGTAACATACCTGAATAATTTAACTTTAATAGATGTGATATCAAAAAGAAGTAACTGAATAATATACGTATCCGGTATAACAAAGCTCCACATCGTATAAAAGTAAACGAATAAATGAATCATTTGTGTATCATTTTTTATTAAAAATGTTCAGAATATATTATCAAGTCGTAGTAGAATTCTATTCTTTTATAATGTCTTTTAAATATACAAATGACATGAGTACCGTGGCGAAAAAAATTTCTCACATAAAATATTGAGAACCTTTACGTAAACGTAGGTAAAGCAAGATGAAAGTTGAGCATAATATGTTCTACTAATTTTATGAGACAGGGAAGGGCAAAGGAAATGAAGTCGCGAACGGAAAGAAAGAGCAGAGAGTGGATCGTGCTCTTCTACATTCTTCGCGAAGGACTCATGAATCATGACACCGACTAGGAGGTAAAACTCCTCATCTGTTATAAGCTTGGCAATAAAACTCTTGCCCCCTTCAAATAGGCACGACAGCCCATCGTCCCATCTTCTTCAATCCTTTCGCAACCCAGATTCACCGGCGTTCACCACAGTCGATGAAAGAAAAGTCAGATTCATGTTAGATAGTGATAACTTCAGTCTCAGATATCTCTCTGTACCTGTCCAATTGAGTTCTCCATAAGTCTTCCTTTTTCATTATATATGACGATGTATTCGCTTGAATTTGCTGGAAAACTCAAAACTTTATTTTTCTATAAAAAGATTTTATTTCAGAGATTCAGAGATAAAGTTTCATGTTAAATATATTTATACAACAATCCAACTTTTTATTTTATTACTCTTTTTTTATTTCAAATACATTTTTGGGTGTGAAGTTCTTTTGCAAAATGCAATATTTATACTTTATATCAATTTTCAAAATAAACTGCTCTAATTTTTTTTTAATTTCAAATTAAATACATTTATTAATCCATTCCTTAATTCTAAGTCAATTTAGAATCAACATTAACCAATAAATATACGCGAATTCTTATCGAAACAAAACCTTCGCACACAAATGAAAATAAATAAAATTATATTGAACATAAATAAAATTATACATATATGTTTTTAATCTTATTCATTTTCTTAATAATTTTATTTAAATAACTATTTTCCTTAATTAATTATTAATAATTAATGCTAAATTAAAAAATTTAAATCAAAGATTACTAAACTCGTTTATTTAAAATTTAAATTAAACTTACAAAAGTTTAAATAATTTATTAAAAATTATATAAAATTATATTATAAGTTTAAATAATTTATTAAAAATCATCTAAATCGCGCTTATGACTCTACACATTCTATGCACCTATCAATACAAAGGTGTTAAATATATCAACTCGACATCATTTCTAAACGATTATATAGAACATGGATCAAGTTACACGCAATTTCAAGCATGAATGATCAGTTTGAATCGAGTACAGTAAAAAAAAGCGCCAATCTTTCATTCTTCCTCGTTGTCATCGCAGATCCAATAATCCAATTAAAAGTGGCGGTCATATCATTCGCAGGGCTTATCGGTGTCGCATTCGTCGACTTCTCCATTGCAAATGACATAATTCGTTTAAACGATCCGTGAGATATAACAAAGGTGAACAATATTTCAGAGAATTCTCCTATTTGCTTTCAGTGACATGCATTAACGTATCAGTGATGCAGTTCATTAATTTCTTCCCGATCATGTCCCAACTTTCATCCCTACTCATGTAGATGAGAGATTATCCGATGATCTCAAGGGAATACAGGAATCGAACAGAGAATTTGATTTGAGAAAGTGAATGGCAATGCAAATACAATTAATTCGATCATCGATTGTGTGATCCTGTATTTTATTTATCCTCTTGTTATCTAATATCAATTTACTTATAATAATCTTAAAAGAGAAATAATTGTAATCAAATAAAAGAAAAAGAAGAAGGGAAAGCAATTTTTATTATTATCAAATATAAAAGTAGCTGTCTTAAAATGTATCTAGAAAGCTGTCTAAAAATAGATTATTGATATAAAAAGTAAAATAAATTGCATAAAATTATAGAAACAGAATTCTTTATATCGTGTAGGAATATATATAAAACTAGTATTATTACTAAAACATAGAAAATAAAGAAATAAAGAAGCAGAACGTATCGACTACTTTTATTTTACCGCGAAGTATAATAATATTGAATCTTTATTACATTTACATACAGCCGATGCTTTATATGGAAAGGATGGTTTTGCTGAAATAGCTATAAATTTAATTAGACAGATCTGAAAAATAACTTTATTGGATTATCAAAATAATTAGGCAGGAGTCTCAAGCATGAACAATGCTGAAAAAATGTTGACATTTAAGTAACCAGTTTGAGCGTCCTATGTTATGGAGCATCCTTATTTGTATGGCTCAACGAAGTTATATTCAGATCTGTGTCAAGCTAAATTTTTAGATACATCAGCAAAATATATGTCAGTTCTTTCTGTGTACAAAATAAATTGTAATTTTATAGAAACATCGATTAATCTTTTTCATTGTAATATATACGCCATCCCGGACTTATTCCATTTTCTCTAGTTTTCCACCTATCTATTTACTCGTTCACCTACAATCCGGAGAGAGCAGTAGAGATATACTGCTTCAGTTATTTCTTCCATGTTCCGACTTTCCCATCCAACATCTCTCTCTCTCTCTCCCCTCCTTCTCTCTTTCTCTCTTTCTTTCTCTTTCACAAATACACACACGCACGCAATTGGTATCTCACGCTCTAACAATCGCGTGAGAAGAAAAGCGACAAAACTTAGACGGCGAAAAGTTTCGCCGTTACAATATAAAAGTTTCACGCAGCGTGAAGGAACGAACAAGAATCGCGCTTCCCTTTTGACAAACGGGACACACTCGTAACACGGCGCGAGCGATCGTAATTGCGCCGCGTTTTGGATGCATTCGATCCCGTGCGTTTCACTATTCCTCCGCTTCACCCTCGCCGCCACTTTCTCGTTCACGCGACACGGTGGTAATCGAATTCCACGAATTCGCAATTATTTCCGAAAGTTCACAACCGACGGTAGGTTTAACGACCCGTACGTGATAACGGGCGTGATCTTCCTGTGCGAGCGTCGCGGCGCCAGATGTATTTCCGACGTATCTACGTGAGATCGGCCTTTAGGCGAGGTGGAAAATCCTCAGATTGCGAAGTCTCGAATTTAAACATCTTTTTTTTGCTCTCTTTGCTTCAAGAGACTTACAAGTAATCGTACCTTTGTACGTGTTACTCGCCAATTTTATTAAAACTCAATATATTTATAGAGTAGTAAAAAATAATAGAAAAGTACTTTTTTATATCAATAATAGTGCAGTTTCAGGATGAAAACTATCTTTTGTATATATTAATAAATTAATTAATTAACTCGTTGTATTTAAGCATTAAGTCTAATCTATAATGTGCTAGTTTCTTGTTTCTTGGTTTTACTTGTTGCCTTTTTACTTGTTTTTTCGTTTCTTATTGCCCGAGATAAAAGTTGACGAACTTTCGAAGAAACAAGAAACACGTGAAAAGAAATGCGATTGTCGATAAAACGGTCGCAAAGAAGGAAAAAGGCATGAGGGAAAAAGCAAGAAACAGGAAGCAAAGAACACATTGTAAATTAAGCTTTACAATACTAGAGCTTTTTAAATTTTATGATAAGAGGTTTTCATGTTGCACAAAAAATAAAATAGAGATAGACTCTCCTCGTTAATTATTTCTGAGTTTGATATATAGAGAATGAGATAAGACTGTTTGAATTTTAGCAGATCATTATGTTGGATTCTCTACTTTGAATCTATATTTTCTATATTGAATTTACTTTCAACAACATGAAAACTTCTTGTCACACCTTCCAAATTCAAAAATAGTTCTAATACCTGAGCTTAAATGCAACGGCATAATTATACTTATTTATAAGTACAAGGAGTACTTTTCATCCTTAAAACTGCATCGTCAATATAAAAAAAAATATTATCTACTATTTTTGACTACTCTATAAATATATTAAGTTTCCATAAAATTAGCGAATAACACAAAGATACAGTTAATTTTCAGACAAAATATTTCAAATTTATATATTAAAGGTTTAAAGTTTGAACTTTCATTGATATAATTAAAATACACCATAGTGTGTATGTGTATGTGTGTACCAAAGGTTCATGACGCGAGGATCATTGAATGTTTAGTTGCATCCCGTCTCTGTTATTGATCGCAATCAATCTAGCCATTCATCTTTGATGGCTGGCGGATCGTATCGAACTCCTAATTCTTTTGTTCGTTGCCCATTCGCGTCGTCCGTATTTTCGACGAGTGTCAAATCTGCTCCTGTCGATATTTTGAAACGCTCCTGCTCGATACGCTTGTCTAGCAAATACAGAGCGCAAATAAAAGTATATGTCGCAGAGCGATTTGCGGAAAACGAAATGAAATCGTCCGTTGACACGGATATCGCTCACTTGACGGAATTGCTCGTGACGGTTATTATACGACAGATCACACATGTGCATGCAAAAAAAAACAGCAATTTACAGCTTTAAAACCAAATCGAACGAAATACATGACAAAAATTGTATGTAAAATAAAAATGTTCTATAATTCTGAATAAAAGATTTTGAAATTAGAGCAAAAATAACATTGGAATATCTGTATAATCAAAGGACAATTTTGTGGACTCAAGTAAGTTAAAAATTTAGTTAGACATAATTTTTTGAAAATAATTTTATTGGACTATCAAAATAATGTAAGACATTCAAACTACATAGTTACTAGTATTAGTTGCTAGAATGTCAAAGTTTCTTACAGCGTTGCTGATCATGTTTATCCTGTGTAATTATTTTGATGGTCCAACAAAATTATTTTATATCTGTATCTAATTAAATTTTTTAGTATTTTAGCAAAAATTTTTTCATGAAAAATTTTTAATGAGAGATAATGAATTTATACTTGTTAAAAAGTTTTGTCGACGGTTACATTATTTATGAAGAGTTTTATTTTGGTCAAGAGATCTGTGAAGCCCTGAATTTAAGATTTGAAAGTATGTTGTAAACACCTGGTGAATCTTTTATTTCTGACAATGACACTTAAAAAAAATTTAGAAAAGTATAGAAACGAACATTTGATATTATCTAATAAAACATCACTTCATGATCATAAACATCTTATAAACAATTCCATATAAATTTCAATTATAATTTAATACATATTTCAAAGTTCAGTGTAACATCTACGTAATACTTAGCAAACTTTTTATGTAAACTTTTAATAAATATATTTATGTAATTCGATCTGCGACTAAAAACGAAAAATTAAAGAAGGCTTTTCTTAAATATTCAAACTTTATTCTCCATTTAATTCATTAAAAATGGAAAAAAATGGAAAAAAATGGAAAATTGTTTTTTTATGGTGACAGAAACGGTTTCCATTTGTGAATCTGCCATTACAATTAATCCAGCTTTTCCAAAACATTTGAAATAATATTTAAAATAATTTTGATTCTTTTGGACTTTCCCTGATTCATAAGTCAAAATCAAGTTAATATCGATTGATTTTTCGAATCGTTTGATTTGATATCGACTACTTTCTTCGGAGAAAATACATCGACATTTTATCAATGCAACATCGATAAAATATTGATCTTCTTTCGAAAATCAATAGAAGATCTAGTAGATCAAATCAAACGGTCCTAAAAATCAATCGATTTCAAATTGACTTGTAAATCCGGGAATAATTGGACCATCAAAGTAATTACGTAAGAATTTCAAGCACGATGAGCAATGATGCAAAAAATTTTGACATTCTAACAATTACAAAAAAGTGCTACAATAATGTATACTGTCACCGCGAACGCATTATCGCATTTTCGTTACAATAACGGTATTGCCCAAGGCGAGAACCTATTGCCCTTAAAAATATATATCGATACAAGCGGCAATCGATAATCTAGTATGGTCGACATTAAATCATCTCGCTTGCGGTTTCGCTGGAACCGTTGTACGGCGGATTAAATGTTGCAACGATGCATTGTACGATCGTATAATTTACCCGTTTACATTTAAGCTTAAGTATCAACGTCACGAAGCTCGGTAGTCGACGGCCATTTCTTGTTAAGCAGAACGAAAAAGAACGACTTAATTCCCATCTGCTAGCGCGATTTACAGTGCACTTAAAACGTTTATTTATATCAAGATAAATCGACGATTTTTACAATAGAGTGAGGAAATTCTATTAATCGTGCGATTTTAATTATATTAATTTTCAAGTTCTCAACTTCATGAAAGATAGACGATAAGCATTAATGTGACCCGGCAACCGCAGCGATGCAAAATGACGCAAGTCGCTCACTTTAAGGACGATCTCCCGAACCTGCTTCCCTATCTCGTATCGCGCGTAATCGGATTAACGTAAGTTCTCCCATGTTTTCCTTTAAGTTCCTGTTAACTTTCCACGGGAGTATCCATGACGCTTGAGCGATTCAAACGCTTCAGCGACGTCGCTATTATATCGGAGTTGCTTGTTGCATGTCACGAGTACGGTTACCACTTGCTACCTTCCGCAATCCCTCCTCTCAATATTCTCATAATAGATCTGATTTTTTTCCAATTGAGTCAGTTAACTAGTTAGAAAATCTGTATGATAAAAAGACGAAAGGAAGAACTCTCGCAACTGTTAATTATAATAAAAATATAATAATTATCTCGAACAATAATAAATTTTATTAAAACATTGTTTATTATGACATAATATAATAATATTATAATTTTTATAAAATAAGGACACGAAATAAATGGTTTTGCTTATATAACTTATATATTACATTTAAATGCAAATTAAAATAATTATACTAAATTATTTTATCGAAAATAATTAAAATGCAAGCGTGATGCCAATGCTTCAAAAAGTTTTGACATTTTCTAACAAGCAGCTTAAACTTTCGATATAATTATTTTGATAGTCCAACAAAATTATTTTTAAATCTATCTAAATTTTTAGATACTTCAAAAATTCTTCTTTCCGTATATATATAAAATACAGCTTACGCATCTTTGGCTGCTATACTTCCATACTAAAAAAAAATTGGTTCAATTAGTATATGTGTTTGTATAATAACCAAATTATTTGGTGAGAGACAAACGATCTATAATTTGAATTAAAATAACTAGACAAATTGGGTGAAATTTAATTCTTTAATGATAAAGCACATCGCGGAGGAGCATTTTCTCCATTCCATGCAATAAATCGCAAGCGACATATCTCATATGCACGTACTCGATCGTCTCCATAATTTTTATACATAGCCGCCCGCGGACAATGAAATGGACCGATTTACAAAAGCGTTGCAAATTCACGCCATGCGCGAATATACATGTCGATCGAGGGATTATCATTGATTTGCGGTCCGCGAATTTGCGGGGCCGCCGGCCGCCGAGGCGTAAATTGCGACGGATTAATCGCGGATCAGACGTGCATTGAAACGCGAGCGCACGAATAAATACTTCCCGAATAATTCTCGCTCGTTTCATTATTTCCTTTCTCTGCCGCGCTCGAAATACGGCCATGGAAAATAATCATGCCGGGTAGTAAATAGCTTTTGGCTCTCCGAAATAATTTAATTCCCGATTAACGATGTTATCTCGCCGACTGAGCGAGATGATTTGCCAGCGCGATATTTTAGCGCGGCCGAGAATTCTAGCTCTCATCAGTTTTGCCGGTAGAGTTTAACGTCTATTTCGGTTGCCACATTTCCGATTTTGATGTACTCTTTTTTTTTCGTTTTTAAGCCGGATATAAAAATGCAATGGGATTTCCGCTGTGTCATGAAAAATAGCTGTTAGCAGCCGAGCGATTTGTTTTTAATCCATTTTACAATGAGTATGATGTGAGTATGATGTTACGTAGAAGGATTTATTCGTTATTCTCGCATTAAAAATGGACTAATTGAATTTAAAAAAAGAAAAATACGTAAATAAAAAATTAAGAAGTTTAATTAAAATAAATAGTAATTGAGATGCTACTCCCATTGCAGTAAAGTAACATTACATCGTCTTCCCTGGAACAATAGCCATGCGATCAACGACTGTGGACAGCATCAAAATTCCGTCAATGTCAAACATCGTAGCCAAGAGCGGCATTCACCACGGCATTCGACGTATTAAACCATACGTGTTAAACCCGTAACGGTCGCAAACCACGAGCTCGTGAATTATTCCAAGCTCGACGGGTACAAATACGGGTGAAGGGGTGGGAGTCAAATATCCTTGTCGCGAACAATTTGTATGGTCCTGATGCCTCGACGTTTATAAGACGCCTGGAATTTTCGTCGTGGAAACAATGCCTGTCGTGCGACGACGCTTCGGTCGCGTTTTATTACACGATTACGTACAGAAACGTTCTGGCGAATGGACGTAAATCTCACTGATTTTCGTGGAAGACAACACCCGGGTCTCTGTATTGCGATTGCTAGAAAATCAAGAGACACGCCTTATCGATAAATTAGTTCGAAATTTGTGTGTTAGTAGTGAAATATAAACGAGTTCTTTCTTTCTCACGGACACGGTGTCGAAGTAATTAGCACACAGTCGTTCAATAAAAGCTTAATTATTCGAAGCGTTTCCTGTTCCAATGCATGTGATAATTAGAAGAAAA
>Ga0157363_1004812_pt1 | contig 12521 bp, 8 predicted proteins | sample AttsexASBM1_FD_111477 | JGI IMG/M metagenome (GOLD analysis project Ga0157363, IMG submission 111477) | Fungus gardens microbial communities from leaf cutter ant in Ribeirão Preto, State of São Paulo, Brazil - Atta sexdens ASBM1 | ecosystem: Host-associated > Fungi > Mycelium > Unclassified ...
AGTGGTTGCTACAACACTGAAATACTTTTAACTTCCTAAAGAAACTATTTACCTCCATGCCTATTTTTATCCACTAGATTTCTAATACTCAACTTATTGTGGAGACAGATATTTCTAATTATGCTCTTATTATAGATGAAAACAATGAAGTTTATTTGGTAGCCTTTCACTCTCAGACTTTCATCTCTACAGAGTTGAGCTATAACACTTATAACAAAAAATTTTTAGCTATTTTTAAACCTTTTAAAACTTGGTACTATTATCTTGAGAATCCAGCCTTTTCTATCAATGTTATTATAGATCATAAAAATCTTGAGTACTTTTCTATTACTAAGATACTAACCTATAGACAAGCATAGTAATCTGAGTATCTCTTATAGTTTAAATTTGTCATTTAGTTCCATCTAGGTTATTTCAGCATCAAATCAAATACTTTCATTAAATCTATTTTAAAGAAATACATATTGATTATACCATAAGTAATCCTCACAACTTTAAGCCTATTTTTACCCATAAACAACTTGTGGCCTCTGTTTGAGTAACAATCCTTATTTCTTCTTTGTCCCATATGACAATAGTTATTAATCTTGACACTTTTTACTAAAATATCTGTATAGTGCTTTCAAGTGGTCTTATTACTGCAAAACACAACTCTGTAGAAGGCTATTAATATATTGACTTCTCAAATCTTCTTTTTCTTGATAGTAGAATTTTTGTACTATTTTCTAATAACTTCCATATATTCTCTAGTATAATCATATTTTAGCTAGCCACTTTGGTTAAAACAAAATACTGGAACTTATTTACTATAGATATTTCTCATTAAGCTTTTATGCAGATATATAAAAATTTTGCAAATCCTGTATCACTTGTATATAACTCAAACCTTAGTATTACAAGTCCTAGAAATCTTTCAAGCAACTTTCTATCTCTAAATATTTCTGGAATTTCATTTTTATTGATTTTATTAAGAAACTCTTATTATTCTAGTAATTGTTGATCAGCTGACTAAGCAGATAATTTTCATCTCTACTTATACTATTATTACTTTTGTAGAGTTAATATAACTCTTTGTTCTTCACATATTTTCTAAGTATAGTATTTTTTCTCATGTTATCTTTAACTATAATTGAGAGTTTGTTTCAAACTTCTTTTATTCTTTAGATATAGCTCTAAATATATATCTTTACTTTACTTTAGGTTATTATTCTAAAGATACTAGACAAACTGAATATACAAATCAAACTCTAGAATAATACCTCCATATATATTGTAACTATCAGCAAGACAACTGATTATAACTTCTGTTTCTTATAGAGTTTTTCTACAATAATACTTCTAGTACTATTACTAAGGTCTCTCTATTTTTTGATAAAAGTTATCATTTTAGCATTTTAGTATATTCTAAAAATAATATCACTTTTTCTCAAGCCTATGACTTTGCTATCAATCTTAATAAATTGCAAAGTATCCATAAGATTAAGATTTTTATAGCCTAACAGCAGTACTATTAATAGGATGGATGAAAAATAGAATAGAACTTACTTCAAACAAATATCTATGATCAGTTATAACAGAAAGAAGATTAGATTAAGCATAGAAACTTATCTAGAAAATAGATGTAAAAATTTATAAGGTTAGATAAGTATCCAAAATGTTACAACTCAGAAACCTTAGTATTGGTTTGGGAGAAGAACCTTGTATAGGGTTTACACAAGAGAACTCGATGGAGAACTCTTTACAGGATCTATCCCTACTTATATACTTATTATCTTGGTCTGTGCTATAACTATGCTACTCCTACCCTAAAGTCCATGTGTCATCCTCATGTCCTATTACTCATCCACCATAAGGCTACTATGCCATATACATGTACCCTGATGTCATACTCTTTAATCTCCACTGTACATGTGTGCACCATGTGTACACCATGAGGAACCATTGTCCCTTGACGTCATCTCTAACCCTAACTCCTACTCTAGACTCTTTCCAATCCTTCTAGACCCTAAGTTCTTCCAGACTGCTCTAGACTACTCCAGCCTATATTACATGACTTCCAGGTCACGTGCTCATATCTTTCTCTAGCCGTAGACTAATAATTAACTATAGGTCCTAACCCTAGCCCTAAATGTCTGTCTGCACTTTTCTGAGTTATAACACAAAGTATAGATCAAGCTTAGGAGTTTATCCATAAATAAGTAATATGATCTTAGATGACAATATTGGTCTCAACTTATATATTGTACTTACTACTTATTATATGGTTATAATTTTGGATGATAAGAGAGTAACAAGAAAATTAGATAAAGTTTAGTCAGAAGAGTATTAAAAAATTATTAGTTGATCTTAGTTGAAGGAATAAAAGATAGTTGGTTCTTAGTTGATTTCTAAACTAAAGACTATAGAATATCTACTCAGTTTTATATATTAGGTCTATAGTTGGAACTGTGAATAAAATAGTAGTAATATAGAAAATAACTAGGAAGATATTATGGAAATAGCTTTTATAAGAGAATTGGCTCTTTTAAGACTTTTCTTTTCCATATTTTTAGCTGATCTATGTTTGGTAATCTTTTTCTATATCCACTTTCCTATACTCTAGACCTCTTTAAGCTATATACCAATACTTCTAACTGTCTAAATATATTATTTAACTTCTCTTTCTAGTACTCTCTTGTTCTTCTGCAATGGTCTATAATCTTCCAAAGTCTACTAGTATTGTCTACTCATCTACTCATTTACTTTTCTATACTTTGGAAACACTTGCTGAACACTCTGGCTTTCTTCTAATTTAGTCTTCCATTCTGAACTGTTTCTAATTACTTAAGTATCATCATTCTTTGCTTATATAAACAAAATTCTAATATATTAAAATGAATCTGTTATTATATAAAGTAGTTGTCACTTTCAGGAATCCTCATTTTATTATCTTAGAATTTCTTGGAGGTAAGTATATATTTCAGTATTTTTTAGGATATAAAACAACTAGGGGTCTAGATAACAAGTTATTAGAAGTTGAAATACAAGAAGTTGATTTATGTGCAAACAAGTATAGATATAAAAGTATATCTAGGTATAATTAGAGTTTTAACTAGAAGTCAAATGTAAATGTCTCATATGTCAGTCTATAACAAGTACTAAAAGTCTACTGATATCTCCTATATCTGATTTTAAAGTAAGTAATAAGATCTTTATGAAAGCTCAATTCTTCAAAAACATCTAGTTTTCCAAAAAGCTCTCTAAAAATATCTTAATTCTTATAAAATCATTTTTTAATCTAGTACTTTGTTATTTACTCTTTATCTTCTAAAGTTTATATATTTTATATATCTAGTCTTCTATATCTCCATACTCAAACCAGCCACTTTTAATACTTTTCCTAAAAGAACTCAACCTGCTCCAGCACTAGTTATTATTATCAGAAAACCTGAGTATGAAATCTTACAAATTATTAACTTCAAAATTACTCATACTATAGACTTGGTGGCTAATTTTTACAGTACTTACACCTATGTCTTGATCAATTACTGTAAAGTTTAACTCTAGTCTTTATATACTTTCAATAGAATTTTTCTTTGTTTTTTTCTTTCTATTCTTTTGTCTTATTTTCTTTAATAATAATTCTAATTAGTTTTTCTGTTATTTTCACTCTTAAAATTAGACAAAAAATATTTTTATTGTAAACAACTTTATCCATTCTAACAACTCAGTAAGCTTAAACAATGGTTAACTATAGATGTAAGAGTCTATCTCACCTATATTATTGTTCTAGATAGATTAAGAACCTTTAAACTAGTACATTAGTGTTTAATCTTGTCTAATTTTTCCTGTCACTTAATCACCAATTGATTTCTCTTATTTTGAACAAAGCAGAATTCCATTCTAAAATTTCTCTTTTTTTCTGACTATTTAGTAGGCAGAAAAACTTGTTATTTATGAAATAATTTTATTTCTTCTTCTTTCAATATAAATATAGGTATAGGACAAGATTCTGCTCTATCTTATATTCTATTGACTTTTTTGATTGCTTCTATTTTCAAGAGAAATCTCTGAACAAAAATAACACTTACTTTTATTGTAGTTATAACATTATCTCTTTTTTCTACTAGAATAATTTGATCTCATTGTTGAGCATGAAAAAATGAAAGTCTTTTACTTCTCTAGATTGCATGACATCTTTGATTCTCCTTTACTAGACCTTAACTAAATAGAAGGCCTCATCTTTCATTCCAAAGAATCATGGAAATATTTAAGATTCATCTTTGATAAAAAACTCACTTTTGATTAATATATTAAACATTATGTCAATAAAGCACTATCTCTAGTCATGTATATAAAAATACTTGGTAATTCAATGCATAGACTTTTCTTATATCAAAATTACCTTTGTTATAGGCCTTGCATCCTTTCTATTATCCTCTATAGCTTTTCTTTATAGTATTATAATAAAATGCTTTTATCATACCTGTTTAACATACTCAACAAAATACAATAAAGAGTAGCTCTTTAGATTTTTAGTGTTTTTTACACCTTACCCTCTATAGAAATAAAGGCTATTGCTAGTTTAATTCCCATTCATCTTCATCTTTACAAGCTAAGTGGTAAACTCCAATTATGAATATTATCACTCTCTATCAGATGTAGTTCATATCAAGATTAAAAGTCTACAAGATAGGCTTGGAGATATGTAAACTTGTAGGATAATCTTGGTTTCAGCTTATATGCTATATTGTTTGTCTACTATATGGTCGCAACTTCAGATAAGAGGAAGAAATCCAAGGTAAGAGTAAGCACTGATGGGTGTGTTACTGTTAAACACTAGGAATCAAGTTCAATGAGAGTTTATTAATTATCAGACTAGCAAATTACAGTGTAACTACTAGTCTTATATATAAGTATATATTATAGGGGATGCTTAGAGTTTTAGTGGTATAGCTCCTATTATTTCAAGTGGAGGTTTTAGTGTTGAGACACTGATAGGAGTATAACTCTACTATAGAAGACCAAGTCAAATAGGTATATCCTTATCATAAAAAATAGAATACTCAGATAAATACATTATTACTATGAAATATGTCACAAAAAAGGTGGCTGCTATGGAAAGTGGGCTTGTAGATTAGATGTTGATAAGACAGTATTACCATGGTGATGTATTTTCTAGATAGACAAACTTGGCATATAATACACTTTCAAAATATGATTTCCAAACAACAGCAAAAAATCAAGAGTTTCATTGTTAGTACCAACAATTGTCTTAATAGAATCTTTTCTTTCTTTAATTCTCTAAATAGTGAATTTCATTTAGGTTTTTGACTGATTGATATTTTCTCTAATCATATAATATTTGTAAAAGCTAACCACAGTCCTAACAAGAATAAGAATTCTTATTATAGAAAACTTGATAAACTTATCTTTAATACATTATTGGAACTGTACACAATCATGATTGACATTATGTCTTTGAAGGCAGAATTATTTGCTCTCAAATATAGAATAAATCAGGCTACTCAAATTCCTAGTTCTTCTCATATTATTTGTTACAATTTTAAGACCTTAGAGTTGGTCAAAGGAATGAACCTTGTTAACACAAGAGAACTCAATAGAGAAATCTGTACATGGTTGTCTTCCTTATATATTAAAATCTCATGGTCTATGCTAACTACTTCTAACCTATCCTAAACAGCCATATAATCACCTTAAGGTCAACATGTGTTATATATATTATATGATATCATCCTTCCAGAACCTTCTATATCCTTCCATACATCTCATGACTTGTGACTGTTACTGTGACCATGTCATCTGATATGACTGATATGTGAAAGCATGATCTTGTCATTCTAACTCTAACCCTAAGTTTTAAAAATAAAAAAATAAAAAAAATAAAAATCAAAATGAAAATAGAAATGAAAATGAAAAATAAATCAAGTCCACCACTTTTGACTTTGACATTATTATCATTACAGATATACTTCATGTAGTGTAAAAAAATTTTGATTTCTCTATATATCTATATCAACTCTAGCTGATAGTGATATCAAAATATCTTAGAACTTTCTTTAACAATCATCAGAATAATTTCATAGAATTTTGGAATTGTTCTAACAATGTAAAATAGTATCTCTATATATTGGTAGATAAAAAAATAAAGAAACTTAATCTTATTCTGCTTTATCTTAGCAAATTGTTATGGGACTTCAATAAGAAAGAGGAATATGACAATATCATCAACAAGTGATAAACAATCTTTAAAAAATTGGATTTCAAGGAAAGAAACTTTCTCATTCTCTTTAACAATGATTATTCAGTTATCAAACTCTTTTATAAGAAAAAAAGACCTTGGATTAAGCAATTTGGCTTTTATAACTTGCTCTGTACTCATGTCACTCAGGCTATCACTAATCACACTTCAATAGAAGAATATTGACTTAGATTTTTCCTAAGAGAAGAATTTAACTACCTGTAGAGATTATATCTAATTAAAACAAGATATTATATTTTCTATGATTGTAGAAGATTTAGCAAGTATTAGAATTCAATAAGAAATACAATTGGTTAGTTCATTGCCTTTTTAGAGTATAATCTAAATATCTTCTCCTTTAAAGAAAGTATTATATGAGTATATAAACTTACTGCTATTATATTCTTTTCTTTTCTTCTTTATCACTTTAGTTTTATTTAATATAGTTACAAAGTAGCTACTATAGCCTATTCTTACACTCCATATAATAAATTTTTATTTATTTATAATAATAATATAGAGATAAAAAAACTAATTAATTTAGTAAGAAGTAGGAGATAACATTCACACATTATCTCTTTCTCAGGTCTAATCTTCATAGATTTTTCTTAGTAGCTTCTATCTACTACTTTTTTTACTTTTTTTTCCTTATTCTCTTTCTCACTTTCTTTTAGTCTGACTCTCTATCTTGTTTCAAAATCACTTTGAGATCACATCAACTCATTTCTAAGGCAATCTTTTTCTTAGACTTTCTAGTCTTATATTACTCTTCTACTAAATATTAAAGGAACTTACTAATGTTATAGTGTTTTATAAACAACTTTCTAAGTACTATTAAAAAGATATTCAAAATCCTGCTATAAATAAAGTTCATCTTCCAGAGTCTAGTAATATTTTATTAAATAGGAATACACTACTGTTTGATAACAATATATCTTATGCAGACCAGAGATCTGCTATAGAGAAGAAAGTTTAGCAAAAAAAAAGTCAAAAAAAGAATAATCTTATTACTTATTTGCTATAGTATACTAGATACTTTTATTTAGCTTGTACATAATGTTTATAAAAGATTTCTCTCTATCTTGACTGCCTTCTCTCCATAGATCTTCTTTGTCTACTTTTTACTTTATTTAATAGTAATATATTAAGAACCTTCTTGCTTCACTTCTTTCTCACTACTAAAATTTTAATATTTTCTATTATATCAAACATCTTTTTTAGTATAACTAGCTAGAGTCTCTCAAGCTTCTCCTCTAACTACTAGTATGTCTTCTTCTTAGCTCTTTTTCTCTTCTTTTTCTTATACTATCTTCATTCAGCCTCTTTCTTTACTTTGGTCTCTATTATTAAGTAAGCTTTCTCAGCAGCCCTCTTCTTATATCATATTCTTTCCACCTCTTCTAGACAAACTATAAAAGCTTGTTTCTTAGCATACATTTTTCTCTTTTTATTATACTAGAATCTTGGCCCCTAAATCTAAAAATGTTAAAAATATAGTAAAAGAGTTTTTAGTAGATATAATAATAGAAAAGAAGAAAGTGAAAATATTTTTTCTTTTATATTAACTTATAGAACAGTTATGTGTTTTTTAGCTAAACTTAATAAAACTTTAAAGGTTCAGTTCTAAGGAAGAAATATTATTATATGCAAAGTTTAACTTTGTAAATAACCTATCTTATACAGTAGTTTTATATTCTATCAAACTTCATAAGTACTTAGTTTTTACAGCAGAGTTTACTTTTATCTCAATCTTGCATTCAGCAATATCTCTCTACAAATCAATTTGATCAAAATTTTGCCTAGCTTCAAGCTAGGTACAAATAGACATTAACTTCACTTAATATGAATTTATGTAGTAATTATACTACTTTGTTAGAAATACAAAAATTGGACTTTATTTATTTTATTTTATTTTATTTTCCTTTCCTTTCAGTATATTCTATTTTTAGAACTAGAGTTAGGGACCAGCAAGATGTTACAGATCACAGTCACATTATCACATGATCATATGCTATAATAAAAAGCAGTAGAAAGTTTTGAAAGGAATGATGTTATATTATGTATTATCTATATGGTCATTTAGGATAGGCTGAAGTAGTAGTGTACAGATCAGTAGTTAGAGATATATAAGATAGACCATTTTATACAGAGTTCTCTATTGAGTTCTCTTGTGTTAATCTAATATAAGGTTCATTTATCTAACTAACTCTAAGATGTTGAGTTTGTAATATACTTGAGTTTCCAAGTATTTTAGACACTTTCTTATATATTTAAAAACTAGTAAATACTCTATCAATCTCTAGTCTAATATTATAGACTAACATTTGAGATATTTGTATCTAACTCCCAGTTAGGACTCTAACTATACTCAGATATACTTTTATATACATACTTGTTTGCATGTGGATTGTGTTTCATCTTCTGGTAAAACTCACAGTTATCTTATATCTTAGAAATTGTCTCTATGACATCTTCTTAGTTATCCTCTATACTACTACTACCTTATCCACAGTTCTAACTACAAGCCTAGTATATAAGAAGTAGATACTTTGTAGTCTTCAGTCTGAAAATCAACTAAGAACTAACTATCTTTTATTTCTTCAACTAAGATCAACTAAGAATCTGACCAAAAATTTCTTACTGCTTCTTTATCCAAGAATCTTTTTCTTACTACCTTATAATTCTCCAAAATTACAACTACATGATAAATAGTAGACACAACATATAAGTTGAGACCAAGGTTGTTATCTAAGATCATATTGTCTATTCACAGATAAGCTCCCAAGCTTAATTCATTGATAGAGATCAAGCAGAAAATACTAGAGTACAACAAGAACTATACAACACTAGTTCTTAACTGTATGTTAAAGAATTCAGAGAGAATAATATCAATATTAGAAATATATAAGAGAGATAAAAACAAGAATATAATAGCAGAAAATAATATATAAAAACCCTATAAGAATACTTATAAATATAAAAAGGTATTGTTAGAATGATTGTGAGTAGGAATAGATAAAGAATATTCACTCATAAATGTGTTCCCTTGCTAGCACACTTCTAAACAATAAATCTTACACTGTGTAACAAGCTCTCTTGAAAAATCTAGTAAATAGATTAGATAATACCAACTAATATCCATCTCACCAGTCTTTTCCAGGCTGCTTGAACTCTTCAAAAATTGTCCAAAAGTGATAGTAGATACTAACAATACTTACTCAAGAAATAGTAATTAAACCACTTATAAGTGAGAAAATTTAGATAGAGTTCTCTTTCTCACTTCTCACTACTTATAGCTTATATATTAGTCCAAAAACATGGAGAATTGAAATAGAGAATAGAGATCAAAACTATAAGAAAAACTTCTAAAATCTCAAGAGCACATAGTTCTCTTTCTATTTACAACTTAAAATTAGTCTAATGTTCTTTTCCCACTCATAAGTACTAATTCTTTCCTTTTCCAGTATTTCTATCAGTTGTTTCTACTTTTAAGTGCATTTCTAACTCCTCTAGCTTTCAATCAGTTATATTCATATCTTATTTTACTATTCAAACAATTGTATACTAATTGTGTTTTTAAATGTCCATTTCTTATAACTAATCTTTTATAAGTAGATGATATTGCTTTCTAGTATAGTTTTAATATTCCTATTTCTTTTGTAAGTAGGTAACATTGCTTTCTCTATAGTTTTCTAAAGAATAATATTATAGTATATTTCTGTTATTACCAAATAACCTCTGTACACATACAAATTGGAGTAGCAAATAGCTAGGCATTTCACAATACTCTACTAAGTCTGTTCTAATAGACTTCAAGTCTAAAGTCTAGTTTGTTTAATGGCTATCACATTGTTTCTCAAGTGAATACTAACTTGAAAATGATTAAAAACCTTATAAGAGTATGTTCTTTTGCAAAAAGCATTTTCTAGTATAATACTACAGTTTGAATACTTACCCAACCTCATGAATTTCCACATCTGTTTCTCAGATAAGTTTCTATACTTGATCTAACTCCCTTTCTATTGCAACTGATCACAGATATCTACTTAAAGCAAGTTCTATTCTATTTTCCATTTATTTACTTGATATTTGATAATCAATCATAGTCTTTAATACTATTGATATTAATCTTTAGTATTAAGTTAACATACTTTCTTCCATCAGTACTCTTTCTATTAAACTTTATTTTAACCTCTGAAGTTGTAACCAAGCAACACATAAATAGTATAATATATAAGCTAAAGCCAAGGTTATTTTGAAAATTTCACAACACTATAGACTTTGATAAATTTTTATACATATTGAACTTTGACTAACTCTGCAGAATTTTGCTTTCAAGTATCTAACAAGAATATTAGCTATGTTACAATCAACTTTTACAAATTTAAGCCAATTTTCACTTATAAATAACTTATAGCCTTTATCAAAGTAATAATTCTTGTCTTATCTTTATTCTGTACAACAACTATCATTAATCTTGACACCATTTACTGAGATATCTATATGGTACTTTTTAGTGACTTCATTACTACAAAACATAAATTTACTACAGAAGGCTACTTATTAATGAACTCTTTAGGTTTTCTCTTTCTTGACAGTAAAATCTTTATATATTATAGACCAATCTTTGAGATTTCTGAAGTATCCACTTTCTAATCTCTAGATAAGACTTTAACTATATTTAGATATACTTCTGTATCTGTATTTGTTTATATATAGATTAGTCTCTTATATTTCATCTTTTGGTAACTTATTATCTAGACTCCTATTTGTTTTATATTCTAAAAACTATCTCTATAATATTATTCTCTACACTACTATTTTTTTAACTATAGTTTTGACTACACACTTAGTATTTAAGACCAAGTAGATATTTTGTAGTATTCAGTTTGGAAATTAACTAAGAATTGCCTAAAAAACCATCATCTTACTTTTATAATTTAGACTATTGAGATAATCCTAGTCTTCTTAGTTACTTTTTATCTGAAATTATAACTACAATAGTCAGTGGCACAATATACAAGTTGAAGCTAAGGTTGTTATTTATTATAGATTGATTTCTGAGATATTTGTTTTCTGATCTCTGGATAAGACTCTGATTATATCTAGATATACTTTTATATCTGTACTTATTTATACACAGATTAACTTTGTTGTAATAACTATTAACTAAGATAGTTAATAGTATACTAAGTAGTTTTATATATCAAAAGTCTTATAGAGATTATAAGAAAACTCAACAAAGAGTTTCTAATATATTATTACTCTATATATACTAATGATACATAGTTTATACTAATAATAAATAACCCTATTCTAAAGTCTTTGTATTAGTTATAATAATATTATATAATATGTTGTGTAATTGTGGTTATTATTTAAAAAATAAAATAAAATAAAATCCAAATGTTCAAGTATACTATAATTGGGAAAAGGATAGCATAGTGAAAGAATTTTCTATTCATGTATATTATACCTATTTCAAACCTACTTAAAGTTATGGGTTTAATTTCTTAGTAGTATAAGTATAAACTGTTATCATACTTTGTGTAATAAATTGTTAACTTTAAAAAAAAATATATTATAACAGTACTCTCTTTTAAGATTTTATTTTTCCTTTTTTTATTTTATCCAAATTTTCTTCAACTTTTATAAATATTTATCTTTAAACTTCTTATTATATCATTTAAATAATATTTTTGCAGTATATTTTTTTAGTAATTTACTCTTTTTAAACATTTTCACTATTAGAGTTGAAAATAGTAAACTTTATTTATTTTTATTTATTTTTCATTTTTAAAACTTAAAGTTAAAGTTAAATATTAAGATTATATATTAATTACAAGTTATATTTATATAATCACATAAAATATGAAACATTATAAAAAATTCTAAAACAATGTCATCATATAATATGAATTATATATATTAATCTTAAAGTAAATATATGTTTTTTAATCTACATATTATCAAATATCATTCTCTAGAATCTTCTATCTCTTTTTATGTATCTTATAACTTTGTGACCATTACTGTGACTGTATCATCTAATGTAACTGATGTGTGATAGTGTAATCTTGTCATTCTAACCCTAACTCTAAATTCACAAAAAAGAAGAATAAATCAAACAAGCAAAAGAAAAAAAAATTAAATAAAAAATATAGTATATACAATGAGCTCGATAATGCAAATCTACTATATAGCTGTAACTTTAGATAAATAAATAAAGTCCAAGATAAAAGTAAGTGCTAATTCAGCATATTGCCATTGAACTCTGGAG
>Ga0157363_1004814_pt1 | contig 12520 bp, 3 predicted proteins | sample AttsexASBM1_FD_111477 | JGI IMG/M metagenome (GOLD analysis project Ga0157363, IMG submission 111477) | Fungus gardens microbial communities from leaf cutter ant in Ribeirão Preto, State of São Paulo, Brazil - Atta sexdens ASBM1 | ecosystem: Host-associated > Fungi > Mycelium > Unclassified ...
TATCTTGATGCTGTTACTCTAAATCAAATTTTTTAAATTATCTTCTTTGAAATCATACATTTTGAAAAAACCATATCGCAGTATTTTATCTATTTCTCGAAATATTTAAATGCATTTATTAAAATAGGATATCCTAATGGAAAATTTTGTTAATAATAAAAGAAAAATAAATCTTAAGATAAGCGAATATTCTACAGAATGCAATATCATTAGCTTTTTCTAAAAAAAGTCATAAAGTCTTATGAAGCGATAAGATGATCGTGAAAAAATGAATATATTACTAGATTAATTATTTAATATTTAAATTTTATAGTTATATTATAATCTTTGCTTGTAATTTTATTTCTCTCATCCATAGAAGTAAAAAAAAATCAAACATAGACTTTGGAATTTAAAAAATTTTTAGATAAAAAATATTTTATAAAAGTAAGTTAAGAATCAATTCTATATACGTTTTAGATTTTCCAATCCTATTAAAGATAAACTAATTGCGTTATTTATATATTCTAGAGATGACGGTTTTTGGTTACTTTTTAGAGTACATTATGTAATGTAACGAATGAAAGATATCATAGACATAAAGCTCAATAATAAATAGTTTTTCAGTTATGGTGTATCAAATTTGTTTTGTGAACATAAGTTTTATTTGATACATTATAACTAAAACTATCTATTATTGATCCTTGTTGTCTTCTGTTGATTACATAAACTGCATTATTTGTGAGAACTAACTCTTATTTCACTGGGACTCAATTTTCTGTACGATTAGTGCAGAATCCTTTTTTGTATTGTTCTTCTATTTACTTAAGAAACAAACGGAATGAAAAACAGAATTAATATTCCAAAAAAAATCTATTTAAATAAATTAAAACAAAGTTAATTAAGTTGTTAAGTCTATATCTTCGCAATTGCATCTTTTTTTTATTGCACGAATAATATTTGCTATTCGAGACTATAACTGATTTTTTTCTACGATCAGCTTCGTTAAAAATTAATTGGACATCGAATCGGTAAATTGATTGGAATTAATTTCGATTCGGCTCGTTAAATCGTGCGGCTCTCCTGGCACTAGTATATCGGCACACGAACGCGTCTGTGAATTACGCAACGTTGCACGCAAAATGACGTTGGTAATAAGGTACTGCTGAACATTAATTTACCGTGGGATATCGTCGAACGAGAAATATCGATGCTGCGTCGCTAGATTGCCAGTTCTTGTATCGCTACAAGGACATAATTTATATCTGCTTGGATGACGATTAATCAACCGTATTATTCACAATATGCGCATTGTATTAATAGTAATTGGTCGCCGCGTCATCAGTTCGATAGAACAACGCGTTATAATTTATTTAATTATTTACTAATGAGTTCCATTTTTTTATACAGCTTATAACATGTAAAAATATAAGCAAACATTCTAAATGAAATATTATTATCCTTTTTGAATAATAAATGTTTAATTGAATATTTCCAATTTGTATTTTTAAATATGAAATTTTAGATAACAAATTTTTGTCAATCCACGAAACATTTAAATTAAATTATGATATCGAAAGAAATGATACGACGAAAACATCATTTTTATTTAATAATGAGCTTGAATTATATATATAATAATATTTCTAAAAATCGATTATCCATTGTTGCATTTGTATTATTTAGAATAAAAATGCCAAAAAATGCCAAAAGAAAGCTGCAATGAATTTTATCTTAATTTTTTTTCTCGATACATGATAACAAGAGGATCTAGTCTCCATAAATTTGACGCAGCGAGGCGTTAGATATCACTGGTGAGCGTCGGGTTGTCTGTTTTTGCGCGTAAATGATACCAAGCGGTGAGAAAAACCAAAGAGGGAAGAGGATGAGGTAAAGTGAGACGATAGTGGACACAGCCACCTTCATTTTCACGCCCTCCTGCCTCGCATCTTGTTGCAACGTTTTCCATACGTTTTGCATGGCCGCTAGCAATTACCGAGTGGTCTGTAATCTACACGCAATCATGGTTTACAACGCCAAAGCTCGACGCTGAATTCTCTCTACGACCGCTCGTCGCCCCCGAACGGCCCCTATTGCCCTCCCCATCCCGTCCTTCTGTAATCTGTCCAGTGACCGAAAGGGATACGCAATATCTGTACGTTTTGTTGCCCACCCAACTATGGGTCTGCTCGCGCGTTTAATTATATCTACACGAAAGCTATCATGGCTGCTATAGCCGTGCAAACTCGTCTGCTGCGCAATGATAGTGGTTCATTTATTAATTATTATTATTATTATTAATACGCATTCCATTAAAAAGAAAGACTCACTCAAATTCGCTCACTTTAACTTAATATTGTCGGAAGCAAAGCTGTAGATTTAAATATATTTTCAGTGAAATATACAATAATATAATTTTATGTGTAGTATGATATATAAAATTTATAACTAGTTTTTTGTAGAGTCTATATATATATATATTTTATTAGAAATAGTTTATAGATTAATTAGCAATAAATTTTACGCGAATGCAGTTTGAAATTTTTGCTTATTTTTATTTAAAACTTTTCTCTTGACATAGTAACGCGATAAAAATCATACGGTACACATACTCCTCTATTTGCTTTATTTATATAACAGGTAGAGAAATTCTTGTGATGTCGGTTAAATTTTACAATAACTTTTATGTCATCATTTTTGTTTGTGCTTTTGTATCAAGGTCTTTTTCCTTTGAGGAATGATTTATTTTTTTCGATACAGCAATTAAAAAAAATAGATCGTTTGCAAATGAGATAAATTTACACATGTGTCTCATATATAATATAAATTTCAATAATCACTGACAATATTTTGTATATATTATATAATTCAAATTAAAAAATTTCAAAATATTTGAAAATACGTTGTCAACATAAACCTGAAGTATTAAAATCGGGAATTAATACAAATTTTAAAATAATGTTTTTTATTAATTTAATATGAAGTTTTTCTTTGTAGCATATCAAAAATTATTAATTTATAATAGTTTATAGAAGGTTTTCTAATTTCAACATTAAATGTCTGACCGATTAAACTTCAAAAGAAATCAAACTGTTATTATTATTAAGGGCAACAAATGGAATACTTTATACATAGATAGACTTTTGAGATAATAATCAAGCGTCCTCTGGCGGATTTAACGAGATTTAATATGCGAACATCCTATTAAAAGTTGTCAAGAAATTGTAAGTTTCAGATCGACCGTTGAAATTAAAGCCTACTTCATAAAGGACTTAGTCTTTATAGAGACTATGTACTCCCTTAATGAAGATGCATCTTTTGAAAACTTGTTACTGAAGTATAAGCAAAATTAAGGACGTGCTATAGTATATAATTTTGGGTTTATGCCATTAATATATCAGTGTTATTCATATAATTTTACTTTTTTTTTGGCATACATATTTATCATAAAACTAAAAATTAATATATTTCAAATAGGTATATAAAATTAAAATAATATATATAAAAAAATCAGATCTAACTTCTTGTTCTATATAATATTTATTTCAATTCTAAAAATTTCTAATTAAATTGATTTTTAAAAATTTATTTAATATACAGGATGTCCCATAAGTTTTTGCCAATCGCTTTTGTATAGATTCAATAATTTTTTACTCAAATACTATCAATTTCAGAAAAATAGCGAGAGACAAAAATTATTTATTTTCTTTTCATAAAGTTCTAAGAATTTTTTTTAGAATTTTTTCAGAATTTTTTAATATCGTATATTTTTATTTTATATTTTGGTAAAAATAAGAAAATACACTAAAAATACAATAAAAAACTCTAAAAAAGTTCTTAGAATTCTATGAGAAGAAAATTAATGATTTTTGTTTATTGTAGTTTTTCTGTAAAGTTAATAGTATATGTGAATAAAAAATTATTTAAGACCAATATTCGGCAATTTTTAATAATTAATATCTTGTTAACTATTACGAAAATTGCAAAATGATAGAGGACTTTTACTCAGTTTAGTCCTCTCTGTTTACACAAATGCGGTTGGTAAAAACTTATGGGACACCCTATATAAAGATTAATAGAGGGAATTTAATTATTTAAATTATTTTGAATTATTTAAGATAATCACTATTTATGATAAATGATAAACTGTCAACATTAGAGCTAAAGAATAAAAAATTTATGATTTCAGTGTTCAACACGAAAAATGCAGTTTGTAATATATAAATTAAAACGAGGATTACTTACGAACATAAACAATGTCCAGCAGTTAATATAAATTTCTCATTCAAAATGGCGCCGCCACAAAAGTGTCCACCTTTCCTTGTTATGCTCACCATCCATGGAAATTCACGTGGCGCCGCATCCTGACCTCCGACAATTCTGGCTTCTCGTGCCATCTCACTCCTGCCGCAAGGAACATCTGCCACTATCAAATACGAATTTCCTCGATTAATGTTCGATAACGATTAATTGCCTCAGCTATTTCGTTGCAAAGTCGGGTGCAAATGCTCGACTTGTCCGATACTCTCAACCACTAACGTCAATCGATAGCGACACGATCTTAAACGCTCGATCTCGCTTTTTCTTTTGGTCGCAAATGAAGCGAAGACGAGTATCGGCACATTGAGAAAGTGTCTAGAAAGTCGCCAAATCGGACACGCTGTGTAATCTGTTTAACGATACTTAGCGTCATCGTCTGGTCGTTCCTCTTCTATCTTAATAAAAGAGAAAAACATTTCACTTTTACAGGATTAATTGGACATCCAATTAACGTGTTATTTCCTTGCAATTAGTGTCTTTTTTCCATTCTCGTTTATATATTTCCATGCAAAAGAACTTATCGTCACCAGCTTTCGACAAAATTGTATAATCCATAAATCGTGCTGTGTTATAAATATATTAAGAGATCCTACTTTATAATTTTTCTTTCAAAAGCCCACTTTAAACGATCTATAATTCACGACAAAATTCTATTTATAATTCTATTTATAATTCTGCGTGTAATATAGAATAGGATTAGAATTCTATTTATAATTTTGCGTGTAATATAGAAGACATTTAAAGTAAAATTCACGTATACAAAATATATATCAGAATATTATATTTATATTTAGGATATGTAACATATAAAATTATAAATAGAATTTTATCTTGAATTTGATTGCGAATTTTAGAATGTCTAAAGTGGATTTTCCGTTTTCTATTATTTATTTTATCGCTAACACAATTATATTTATTCAGTACAAATTTATGCCATTATATCAACTTTGATTAGGGTAAATTGTTCGCGAACTAGATTGGAAAGTTAAGAGAACCGAGACTCATCTGAAATATTGCAATTATTATCAAATGCTGTTAGTATCATCGGACCATGTTTCGATTATTCCGATCCGTAGGGAATTACCATCTGCACTCTTGTTGACGAGAGCATATTGACAGGCTATCGATCGTCCTTAGTATTTGATGATTAATGTTCGTGACATGGCATAAATGAGTAGAGCGACTTCCATGTATGCATAATTGGAAGACCAACGAGATGACAATACAATCAATTTTTAAGCATAGATGTAACAGATTCTAATCGTAAAATTTACTGAAAGTTATACAGATTTCTTCAATAATGGAATTTCTTTAAAAAAAGATTTACAATGGATTATTGTAAGATTATAAACTAATATTTATGATTGTCGTGTAAATATTATAAAATATAATATTTACGAATAGTAAAACTGTTTAAAAAATTTCGAAATATTTACTGTTTTTTACTTACAAAAATGCAAAATTTTTATTTAAATCTCTTTCGTATATGCATGAGTTGCTATTTTTATCAGTACATTTTATTGAAACATCATAAAGAGTGATTATCAGTATATTATACAAATTGAAGAAAATCGAAAATGTCATATCAATACAGTTTTTATTAACATTAATTAAAAGAAAGGCTATTATTGTTACATCAATGCGATAAATGCGGTCAAAATAGTGAAAACACGTTCGGCTGCAGTTGACGATTATACAGTCCATTATACCACAACTAATAATCATAAATTGTGCTGTTAATTAATATTAATTAAATTGCACTAATTACATCGAATTGTAATTGATTCTGCTATTATAGAAAGGACATGGAAAAGTCTTTTCAAAAGTTTATTATTAGATCTTTCGTACAAATTGTTAATAATAAATTATAATTCGAATGTTTCTAATTGTTATATAATTTCGTTTGCAAATTTTTCAGAAAAAGAATAATTGATTTCTCTGTTTAAAGGAATTGATTTCTTTATGATTGATTTAATTACATATGCGTGCTTGTGAAAGAAATAAACCGTCTTGATATATATCAATTAACAAGCAATTGAAAGTTCTTGAAAGTAAAAAAAGTAAATTAAATATATTTTATATAACTTATTTTTTATTGAACGAAGGAATTGGAAAAAAATGCATTCTTAAAATTTGTCTCGGCCCAACCGCGCGTCTGACAGTGTTGTGTTTAATTGAAATCTGAAATTGTCGCTTTGCCGAAATGTTAACCGATTCGAGCGGATCCCCTCCTGTGGCACAGCGCTTGGCGTCGCACGGATTTAATGCCTCGAGCAGATAGGGACAGATACGGTGGATCTGTCACTACAATCGCTGCGACGTCCCTGCCCCACGCGCGGAACCCTGGTTATCCTTCTCTCTATGCCTCTATACCGCCTCCCTCCCCCTTGAACCTCGATCCCCCTCTCGTTTCACGCCCCGACTGATTAATTGGACCTCTACGCCTACACCACTACATTTCCACCCATACCCGTCGCTCTTCTATAACGGGCGAGGAAAGCACGTCGAAGCGGCCGAGAGGGAGGCGTTGGTAGCACAGAATTCGAAGTCACCTCTATTCCGAAACGCGTAATAGATATGTCAAAAGCAGCCCGAGGGCGCGATCATGATAATACGACCAATGCCTCGGTTTGGTGACCAGATTTGGTGCGGAGGCACCTCGTTTATCCTTCCAGTCGAGTCGATTGTGTTTGGAAAGGTCGAAAAAAAGCTTGCTCTCTCTCTCTTTCTCTCTCCCTCTGTCTCTCATCGTGTTTTTGGAGAAGCTTGGCTATTGCCGTAAATCGACAGAATCTTGGCAGTCGAAGTCACAGTGCGCTTATTGTATTGACAAAATAAATCGTACGAACTTACGAACGCATAAGAAAAGTTGTTATATCGCCAAGCGATAAGTATACTATATACGTGTACTTCGTATTTGTGATTGATTGGAACAATAAAGGAGAGAAATTTAAATTGCATGTGACAATTAAATCTCTTTAACGATCGTTGTTCGCATAATACATTTATATATGTTATATAAAATATTAAAGAGATTAAACTTTATTTGATATTGATTCTCTACCAACGATAAGATAAATCTGGAGACAGCCATGGACACGTCTGTCGTAACAATTTCGGACTTAATATTTCATCTGAAAAACCAATGAGATAAAAAGTTCTTTACAAATTACTCACCGAGTAATTACATCAAGTGTTCTCTCCGGGCCAATTAAAAATGTTACAAATCCAAAATCTGCGCGGTAATGCATTTAACGCGATGGCGTTTTAAAGGGAAGCGTTCCAATTTTATCAATACGTATTAAAAGTAATATTTATTATCTTATGGATAACTTGCTCGCCAGTCAATAAATTCCACAATTTCAATACCTTTTTAATAGACAAGGCATATGAATCGTTTTCCATTAAACGTGTATAATGTTCGAAACAGTACTATTTTCATAATTTATTATACTACATAATAAAGAGAGAGAAAAAAAACGAACTAAGTTAGATATCTCTTGAGAAAAATATAATAAATTCTTTCAATATATATTAAATAAACTCTATAATTTGTATTTGTATTACTAAAATGCAATAATGGATGTTTCATGTTGTCTTTTTCTTGTATCTTCTTCAACAAACCGTAAGTTTGCCAGCATTACAAATTTATAGAGTCTTTTTGCGACCTCCTCGTACGGGTTAAGAACCTTCCTGATATCGTCCGTCATGATTTTGACATTGAACGGTCGTTGACAAAATCTAGAATAGCATGGCTCTTATTCAGTTATGAGGTCGTGTACGTCTCAATTTCCGACCTTTTCGGCAAGACTTATTTGTTAATTTCTATCTCGTTTTTTTCTATCTTGCGCACGTATTCACTTCTTGTTTGGAAAAAAGCAGCTTAATGCCAAAAATGCAACTAGTTTTTTTTCTTTTAAATAGCCTGGAACTACTTGCACCGTCATTCGACCAAGTTTATTTCCTCAATTTCGAGTACTTTCATAAAATATGTCATTACTTTTTCTGTTAGCGGTAAACCACATTTTTTCGATTTTCGACGCAGCCATATATATTCGAGCGGTCGTAAACTGTGACGTAACAGCAATGTAATTTGCGCGCAAACGTAATTTGTTTATCGACCGAAATAACGGTAGTATCCGAGTCGAATATTTCATGCGCGGAATATTTTTCCATGTAATACCGATTACCTTTTATTTACAAATCGCTGGATTTAAAACGAGTCAACCGAATTTCTGAAAATATTTTAGTAATATTAAAGTATATATTTATACGAAATATAAATAAAACATAAACTCCGGATATAGAATTTTGGAAAATAATTTAATTTGTTTAATGGACGCCAGATACTGATTATGATTTGCTGAATGGTAATAATTACCAAAATTTTATTCAATTCTCGACGACGACGCCGATTTGGTATGGAAGAGTAATTATTTTTAACGTTGCATTGCATCTACGGTATGTTGCATAATCTCGCGGTTGATTATTCAGTTACGATGCGTAAAATTAATGCTCATAACAATCAATGTAATTGTTCGGCGAAAGAACGATTGGCAGGTAGTTGGTCTGATGAATAAACCACTTTGCTTTGCCTCCTCATAATATAAATCCTAAATATTTGATAAAAACGACCGTTTTATTGTCGGTAAAACAAATAATTATCTTTATAAATTCACCCGCGTACCGATGTTCCATCTGATGTTTCGCCAAAGAGTGAATTGTAAATGAGATAATGACTCTCTATATAACCTGCATTATGCACCGGGACGTGTTGTTCAAATAATCTATCAACGCGCTGTCTCTGCCACGGGAGCTTTTTCGGACGTAAATCAACATAGGAGACAATTTTTTGCGGAGCGTTAATTCCATCACTTTTTTCATGTGCATGCATTTTATCTCGATCGTCCGGTCAGTTGGCTGTCGAAATTTGACATGCGGAATGAAATATTTACTCATTCCTGTATCTACTTGATGGAAAAAAGCAGAAATACGATTGATTAAAAGTAAACTATTATGAATTGTGTCAAAATCTGCTAAAAATATGTCTTGGTAAAAAGAAATTGTGATTTTATAAATGGTTTAAAGAATCTCTAAATAATCTTTTTTTACTTTTGATCTATATAATATTTCTTATCATATAATTTACTATAAATGTTACTAATTATTGTATGTTACTATTAAACGATTAAATATTCGGAAATTAAACTAAAAATGTATGAGGAGAATATATCGCTATTATCCTTGTTTTATAAACGACGTTTAATAAACGATGAAGATGGAATGACACAAATAGCACTAATAATGTTTCTCCGAATATACCTTCAAATTTATAAATCTATTATAATCTACGATTTAGATGTACTTTATCTGTAGCCATATAGATTGCAAATAGGATTACAATTGTATGATCACAAGTCTATTAGCCATATTACAATAATTTAATGTGATTAGTTAATATGCTCGATATATTAATGTTTAATCACTTGATTGTCGTCTATTATATCAAATACTCAAACAGCGATAAATACGCAAAATAGCTATATACTTGCAAAATAATTTTGGGCGATGTCGCAAAAATTAAAGATAAACGCTTATCTTAGTTAAATTGTCTTTTTTATAATTAACATTATAATCAAAAATCTTGAAATGGTTTTTTTTTATATATTAATTACTGAAAAATTAATCTAAATTTATATATACTTGAACAAACATATATATATACTTGAAATTAAAATAAAATAGTAAATATTCAACAAATGTTTTTCGAGAATATATATTCAGACCGATTTGTTATATATTTTCTTCCGTCCTATTGTTCTCTCTTTTACTTCAGTGTCTCATTAAGTCGTTCTCAAGCATTGGCTGGCAGTGGGAAGCGAATTTCGCTAATGGCGAACACTAAATTCGGTTTATTAACTTCCGGTGTTTCAACGTAATCCACAAGCTTCTATTTCGAATTCTCCATTGACTTCCGCTTACCGTCTAATACCTCCACTCCGGCTAAATGGACGCCAACCCACAGAAAAGCTTGAGTGCAGCCGTTGTCGGCCGATTTCGCCGTCAGCAACGAACCACAGCATAAAATGTGCATCTAATAATATGCGACCGCTATTCAAATCATTGGAAAATACATTTTAGCGTTTCCTGTACCGGCTTTGCACAATTTGTCGATTTGCAACAAACTTCCTCTAAGTATCTTCTATTACCTTACTTGAAAGTTATTATATTTATTTAATGCTTTTTTATGATAATTAAACTATATTTGTATATGAATTCAATCCGTTGAATAGCGCGCACATGCTAAGTTACATGTTAAGTTGAGGAGTAACAAACTATTAGATGTGGGAAAAAGTTCGTGGCGTTTTTCCCGTTAGATGGCATTAAAAAAACGCCACGAACTTTTTCCCACATCTAATATGTTATGATAATTCGTTTCATTCCAACACTCTTCTCATAAATGACTCGATAATCTCATTAAAGGTTTTAGGAATGTAAAATGAAGTTACATTCGGTTAAATGATTTTTCAATTTCGTGATAACCTTATTATAGGCGATTAATGTTTTATTGGTTAAACGAAAAAATCGTTTGCTGAGTTGTTCTATATAAAAATACCAAATATGTTTAATTTTCTGATGGCAGGTTGGTACTGATAAAATTATAAAGTTTTTTTTATTGATTTTTCCTGAAAAACAGGTCCGCACAGAAATTTAAGCTTAGCAAACCTACAACTTCCGTGAATAATAATAATATAATAAATAATTGAAGAAAAATAAAGAAGCAAAAGATAACTTAATAGGTAGTCTACATACGCAAAATAATTTAACAGATAGTCTACATACATGTTAAAAAAATTTAATTAAAAACTACAAAAATTAATAAAAAGATCTTAGTGGTTCTGTTTTATTCATATTCAGAATAACGTAAAAGTTCCCATATAATCAATTAAATATATAAGATATCCTACTTTAATTTACCCAGGCAAATATCTATCCAGAAAAATGTGGAAGATACTGAAAAATATTTCAGATGAAAGTGAATCGGTTTCGAAGAGAATGTATCTTGATCATGTTATTTTTTTTTAGGTGGAGGTGCCAAAAAGATATGAATGTCATCTTCATTTTTTAAAAATAGAATTATATGATACTTTTTACATAATATGATTTCTCTAATTATTCTACATATAAAAGTATTAAATTAGAGAAAAAAACCAATAATTTACGAAATATTTAATATTTTATATCAATCCGTATCAGAATGAAGTATAAAATATTTCAAACTATTTTTAATATCTCTTTAATCGATATTTTTATATGCATAATAATTAGCGGAATATTATGTAAAAGAAACTATATATTTTCATTTAAAAAAGAGAAAATGATAATTTTTTTGATGCCTCTACCTATAAAAAAAGCAACGTGATAAAAATATCTCCCTCTGTTACGTACCACGTCACTTTTGTTAATGTCATGTTTTTAACATAAAGTTTTTCTACATTTTTTTTTTCCTGATAAATCTTCCTGCTACTTATTTTATTTGTTTTCATCTTTTTCTTTTTAGTCCTTTCATTTACTCTTAAGAACCATTTTGAATATTCAGTCTTACAGATATCTTATGACTTATCCCTAAATGGATTCGAGAATTATCGACACTCACATATCTCAGTTTCTTTCATTCTCATCACATCATATATTTTTGGTATTCGAAAATGTCACATAATTGATTAAAATTTATCGGAATCTCCACTTCTTTTATCATAGTGAAAATCCTTCTGGTTCTGATCAAGTCAATCTTCTCGTAAGCTGCTAATAACATATCTCCGACTTAGTCTATAAGCTTGCCATCGTTGAATAAAGTTCGGTCAAAAGACAATTGTCGAACCTTTTTAATATTTTACATATTAAATTACGTGCGTCTCGCTCGTAACATTTCTCGAAACCGTTTCATTTTCGTTTGAAACATTTTCGATATCTTCTTTTCTTTTCGAGATATTTGCCTAGGTAAATTAAAATAGAATACTTTGTATAGATAATTACATATATATTATATACAATTGAAATAAATTATTTTATTATAATTATATACAGTAATAAAAATATCGTTTATAACAATCAATTAAAGTAGTAGAAGATTTAAGAGATTACAAGAAATTATCAATAAAATCAGATACATTTAATTATTATTAAATTATATTAAGTTGATTAATAATTATAGAAAATA
>Ga0157363_1004815_pt1 | contig 12519 bp, 3 predicted proteins | sample AttsexASBM1_FD_111477 | JGI IMG/M metagenome (GOLD analysis project Ga0157363, IMG submission 111477) | Fungus gardens microbial communities from leaf cutter ant in Ribeirão Preto, State of São Paulo, Brazil - Atta sexdens ASBM1 | ecosystem: Host-associated > Fungi > Mycelium > Unclassified ...
CGTGACTGATAACCCCTAACCTGAGTTGTTCTAAAAATAGAAAATTAAAAGAAAAAGAAAAGAAAAGTAAAATAAAAATGAAAAGGAAAAATAAAATAAAGTCCACCGTCAACGATCTTGACAGTAGTCATGAATTATCCACTCTATGTCTCAATCTTTTTCCTTCTTTCTTACCTCTCAAATAATATTTTTTTTGAACAACCATTTTATAAATACTAACAAAGCTCTGTATATTCTCCAATATTATCTGAGAGAAGTAGCTGAGTACTAGAAAACCTCAGAAGTATTTACTAAAAATATTCTTACTAGTTTAGTAATCTAGCTCTGAGACTTATAAGTTTCTATATCCAACTTTACTTCTATATTTATAGGTGTACTTTCTTCAACTATGTTAAGATTTCTATTTCTAGCCAATATTTCTATATCTAGAAACATTCTTAACTTGATATTTTCCCATCTCTAGACTTTAGTAGTGATTAACAAATAAAATAAGCTATTCTGAGCTTTTATTTTCTATATATCTAGTTATTCATAGACTAGTTTATCTGTGACCAAGATAAGATTCTCTAAACTTTCTTCTTCTTTAGATGTGGCTGTGCAATAAAATATTTAAAAGAAATCTTTTCTGAAGAATTAACTATAGATAATTTCTCTATTATCACTTGGCCTAAGTTTAAGTAGCTCTTCTAGAAGCATTTCTTCTCCATTAATGTTACTAAAGAGGCTATTAACAAGCTAGAAAGGATATATATTACCAGAGAAATTGTGTAATAGAAGAGTATCTAGATAAGTTTCAGATTCTAATCTTAGAAGCTAATTACACAAACTTATAAACTATAATCATTAAATTCTACTGCAGACTATAAATAATAATTCAAAACTAAATTAAAGTCCTGTTAGTAGAAAGATTAAAGAACTACAATCCCTCTACATAGTTTGATGCCACAAGACATATAGATCAAGTCAGGCAAGCCAATAAAGTCTTTTAATCTATCTAATAAGCTATCTCTATTCTCCTATTCAGCTTCCAAACTTTATAAGATTTGTTAACTATTCTTACCTCTTAATAGTCTTTTCCATTATATAAGTATCTCATATCTACTACTTGTCAGAGTTACAAACAATTGACTTTATTTTATTTTTATTTTTTATTTTATTTTATATTTTATTTTCATTTTTGTTTCTCTTTTTTATTTAGGATTAGGGTTTAGTGTGATGTTATGGTCACAACTATCACAAACCTGTCATATTATCATATAGTCATGATGGAAGAATGTAGAAGGTTCTAGGACAATGATGTTATATAACATGTTTTATATATATTAATCTTAAGGATAGGTTATTTAGACACAGACCAATAGTCATTAGTATATAAGGTAAATACTTTGTATCTAGAAACTCTATTGAGTTCTCTTGTATTAACCCTAATATAAGATTTTTCTCTTTGACTTGCTTTAAAGTCTTTGAGTTATAATATTACTGCTAGTACTCTTATCAGATATCTCTATAAACATAGATATTACTTATAAATCTCATAATATTTTTGCATAGGAATTCTATGCTATAGGATCCACTTGTAATCTGTTTATATAAAAGAATAATAATAGTTTCTTTAAGTACTATCTAGAATAAAACATTCTTCTTAGGATAAAATCATTTAAAATTCTTTAGGACAGTAGTTAGTAGTTTAGATAGTTAGTAAACAGTATGAGACAGAACTTGAAGAAAGCCTGCCAGCACCTATAGAGATTGAGTTCAGTTTGAAGTATGAATTAGAGAAAGAAGCCAGTTCTAGTTCTATTCTACCTCTTTATACATCTTCTTCCTCTATATCACTATTATTTTTATTATTACTTACACCAATTGATTCTTTTCTTATTTACTACAATATTGTTAGGTGAAGTTCACACTTCATTATCTGAGATCCAATGAGGTTTCCTAGAAGTTCAAATAATCAGTTATGCATTATTTAGGAATGTGGAAGACAAAATCAGAATAACCTTTAGCTTCAGCTTATATACTGTACCTCTACAAGTTATACTAGTTATATATTCTAAAAGAAAACTTAATAGACTTAAGGAATTGGGACTACTAGAAGGTGGTGAGATATGTTATTGCTAACACCGGAAATTAGTGCTAGTTTTAGTTGATTTTCAGAATAAAGCTAGTGTAGTATAAACTGCCAGTTTATATACTAAGTATTTTGTCTAGGATAGCTATCTTAAATGGAGATTGCTAAGTGAGTTACTCTAAATACTAATAATCTTTAGATGTTAAAAATGGAAGTTTATGGAGTTAGCAAAAAACTAGCAAGGATATCTGAGAGGGAATAGAGAAAATTGATTTGTACTGAAAGAGATTAGAGAGTACAGATGAGAAAGAAAGTATTACCTGGATAGCTAGAATAGTATATGACAAATATAAGTCAACATAACTTCAACCAAAAATGAGGCAATATCAGAAGCAGATAATATCATTGCAAGTATTATTAGTAGCTAGAAAAGAAGAAAAAGAAAAGATAGCAGTCTTAGGACTTAATGCTTGTGTTATAATTCAATGATCTTAGAGTTAATCAAGGAAAGAGATCTTATATTAGGTTAAGATAAGAGAACTTGATAGAGAACTCTATACAAAATTATCTACCTTATATACCTCAGACTACTAGTTTGTGCATTACTACTTTAGCCTGCCATAAATAACCATGTGCCTGCCTTAAGGTGAATATATGTATAATACATTATATAATATCATTCCTTCCATAACCTTTTACTATTTTCTACCATGACACATGATTATGTGACTATGTGACTATGATCTATAACTTGTGATGTCATACTAAACTCTAACTCTTGATTCTCTATAGAGAAATAAATCAAAAATAAAATAAAAATAAGAAAGAAAATAAAACTAAGTTTACATTTCATAATTCTAACAACTTGGTCCATATTACAACTCAAAGATCTTAAAGATAGTCAATAAAAAAAATCTTGTATTAGGTTAACACAAGAGAACTCAATAAGAAACTCTATATAGAATTGACTACTATGTAACATTATTCCTTCTAGGACTTTCTACTACTTTCTATTATAATATGTAATCTTATAACAGTGTGACCATGATATCATATCAAACTCTAATCCTAGTTCTAAAAATAGAAAATAGAAAATGAATGAAAAATAAAAATAGAAATAAGAAATAAAATAAAATAAAGTCCACTTTTTATATTTTTAACAACTTTAAAACTTAAGTTGTAACAACTACCTTCTATAGGTGAATCAGCAGAGATGACTATTATTAGCTACTTAGTATGCCTTACAAGAAAAGAAGGAGTGGAGCAAACTTACTTTTTCTTAGCACAATATATAGCAAAATCTTACCTAATTTCCAAAAACCTTAGAAATGTTACTAAACTACTAGATAATATTTAGAAAGATAACTTGAGTTCTATCTTAAGAAGCTGAAATTGCTTATAGATAGAAGTGTCTATAAAGTTGTAAACCTTCTTAAGAGATGGAAAAAAATTAAAAATCACTGGATATTTAACAACAAGTCTAATAGTTATTTCAGATTTTGACTTGTTGTGAAAAGATTTTCTTAGGTCAAAGATATTGACTTTGATAAATTATTTTTCACCAGTTATCTACTATGACACTACATAACTATCCTTGACTGTAGCTACTCTTGAGAATTGGAATATCCATAGTATTGATATAAAAACTGCTTACTTATATAGTAATCTGGATAAGAAAATTTATATAGAGCAGCCTGAAGATTTTAAGCTATCTGGCAAAGAAAAGAAAGTCTAGTGACTTTGCAAAGCATTGTATGGCTTTAAGTGAGCTGAATTATTCTGGTAGCATATGATAACAAAGTCTATACTAGTTCTAAGTTTTAACAATGTAAATTCAATACTGATGTGTATTTTTATTGTAACAAAAAGACTAGAGAGCTTATTATAGTTATTGTCTATATTAATAATATTTGCTTTATAAGTTCCAAAATTTCCTACTTTTCTTAGAGCTAAAGTGAAAATTTATAGTAAAATAGAAATACTGTAATCTTAAAAAGACTAAAGAGTTTCTTGGAATATAGATAGTTATAATTATAAGAATCAAAAGATCTTTATTGATCAATGTTAGTACTTAGATAAAGTTCTAGTACACTTTGACATAATAACTAATCCAATAAGTACTCTACTACATCAGACTATATGTTTAAACCCAATAATAAGTAGTATGGCTCCAATTTCTGTTAAAAGTATCAGTAGTTGGTTAGATATCTAATGTATCTGATAATTGGATTGTATCCCAATATAGAATTTACTGTAGTCAAGCTTGTTTAGCAGATAGTGAATCACTTAAACAATTATTATTAAGCTGGATTATACTTCTATAAATATTTACTTAATACTTGTAAGTATTGAATAGTCTATGATAGACTTAGCAATGAGTCTGTTATAATATATTCTGATTCAGATTAGGAACAAGATCTAGAATCTTATAAATTTATGACTGGTTACTTTATTTTTATAGCTCATAAAGTAATATTCTAGCTGAGTTACCAACAAAAGACAGTAGCTCTGTTTTCAACTGAGCTAAGTACATAGCTTTCTCTAATTATAACCATCAACTTTTTTGGACAATAAATCTCCTCAAAAAGACTGGTCTTAATGTTCTGACTTCTTATCTCTATAATAACAATCTTGGTTTACTTTTCTAGAGTTCTAACTCTATACAAAAGAAGTACTCCAAACATATTGATATTCATTATCACTATATAAGAGACTTAATCAAGAATAATAAACCTTATCATATCAATGGGAAAAATCCTGCTGATATCTTAACTAAGAATTTTAGTCAAGATTTAATTGATTTCATTTATTTCTCAGCTTGGAAATACTCTAAGTCTATCTACTTTTACTCTATCACTTAATAGCTAATGTCTTAAATAAGAGAGAGTATTGAATAAACATTTTGCTTATTTATACTCATGTTGCAATCAACATAGCATAACTAAGTGATAATATACAATACTTATAATAAGTTACTCAAGTGCCATCTATCTATATAATTAGCATAGTATTAGTAATATGTATATCTTATATGTATATAAACTTCAGTAAATATACTGTCATTAATTAGTTCAAGTTATCTCACTTATATTGCTTATCTCTAAGCTCTCTACAAAAACAATCTTACTATTGGTAAGTAGTTGTTAGTTTTAACTATCCCTAACCATGTTAGTACTATTATTACATGGTTATATCAGTAGTATTCTACTTGATTAGAATGATCTTGTAGAGTACTTTGTCACATTCTGTTCTAACTATATCTATCTCAAACTACAAATAACATCTCTTTCTCATCCATACTCTCCAATATCTTCTAGTGCAGATCAATTGTCTCTATTTTACCTCAGATATCCTCACTAGACTCTTGCCAACTCTATAGATTTCTATTTCTAACATCTGAGGATCACTAGTAACTAGAATAACACTTAGTAGTATCTATTCTAGATAACTATTCTAAGCAACATATTTAGATATATACTGGTAGTTTATATTATAAAGTCTTATTCTAAAAACCAGCTAAAACTATTACCAACTTCTAGTATTAGAAACAATACACCTTTTATCTCCTAGTGGACTTAGCTACCCTCTTGTTCCTATGTACTTTATTCAAAATATATAACCAGTGTAACTTGTAGAGGTACAGCATATAAGCTAAAGCTAAAGATCATTCTGACTCTCACATTCTACATTCTCAGATAACACTTAGCTAACCTACTTGGACTTCTAAGAGGCTCTCATTATATTTTAGATAATAAGGTGTAAACTATATTTAAAACATCTACTATCTTTGAAAGAACTTTATTCTGTTCTCTTAGATTCCTTCTAGAGGTGAGTTATATGTACTATAGTAGTTCCAATATAAGCTTAATGTTATAACCTTAAGCTTGGCTTAGATTGCAACTTAGGTAAGACTTGAGTAGATAAGAAAGGGAATTAGTAAAGCATAAAGATACAGAGTAGTATCTACAGCTATATATATCTCAAGACTATGAGGAGTATATAAGGTAAAAATGAGAAAAACATAATGAGCCCCTTATTTACTACACAAGATGCTGACTGATCATATACAAAGAAGACATATGGCACAGCCAATCATTAAGTTATATAAAAGAACCCAAATATCTGTTGTCCATAAGAAATCCACCTATGAAACATAAGGTATCAATCATGACAATGCTTTTATTTTTGCATTTATATTCTCATGAATTAATCCAACAATGCTAAATCTCCTACTATATAAAAAGTGATCATTTTCTTGGTGGGTTCAATTATGATTTTCCCTTATAATGTTAAGGCAATAAAATATGGTTTATAAGGTGGTCCTTCTATATACATTTCAATTGGGAATCCTCATCTTGTTGTGTCTACATTGTATTTTTGCTTTAGGAATTTAATAGCAATTTCATTCTAGTACTACTTATATTTTTCTCCTTGTAGTTATAGAGATTTATAGTATGGTGGTGAGTAAAATAGCATTGTTTTGATAGGTGCTTGTACCATCTTTATAAATTTGTCCAAATTATTTACTTTATCTTAAATGAAGATAAGTTCTGGCATTTTAGGTCTGCTGGATTTAGAAGATATGTTATAAGATTTGTATAAGAATACTTCTTTATCTTGTACTCTTTCTTCTTTTTATTTTCCTTTATCAACAATTTCTGGTTGTTTTGGTTCTTAATACTTGTTTTGATATGTATTTTGTATCTCCATAATATGATTGTCTGCATAAGTATTTCCTTTGTCTTTACATCTGTTCAATTTATCAGCTAGAAGTGATTGGATATGATATGCTTGGTTTTTCATATCTCCTTGTACTATATTTCATGGATCTTTAGATATACTGAAAATATCTCCAGCTATTTGTATCTTGTATGCTTTACTTGCTTATAAGATTGTTATTTCAATATCTACTAATTGTGTATTGGTGATTTCTGCTATTTCATGATGCTTCTTCATCCAATCCTTTCTTTTATTATTTAATATAGTGATCAGGTCCATGTTGTTAATAATACAGAAAATATATGGGTTAGAAGAGATAGAAACAGTTATAGATTGTTGAGTTATTGGTGTGAATAAAGATTTCTCATTGTCTGTTGAACTTTGAAATGTTGAATTGAGGTTTTACTCTCCTTGTTATGAAATGCTTTGGATACTAACAATTTTTATTTTATTTTATTTTATTTTTTCTGATTTTATATGGATTTTGTTTTCTTTTTCTTTTTCTTTTGGACGATGGAGAGGCACATGACATGGAAGTCACATGACAGGTCACATGATATGACATCATAAGCCTAGAACATAGTGGAAGGGTCTGGAAGATGATATCAGGACACATGGAGACAACATGGTGGCCTTGAGTAAGAAATAAGACAGACATGAGAATGCAACATGGACATAAGGGTAAGACTAATTATTAGTAGCATGAACCAAGCATGTTTTGTATAAATAGGACTCTAATATAGAAGAGACTCCTTGTTGAGTTCTCTTGTGAACTTTCCACATTATATCTACTTAAGAGATTTACTTGCTGTGCAGTCATTGGTCTTTATGACTAGTGGTTGCCACAACACTCCTCTTTTATAGGTTTCAACTTGAAATCCTTGACCAATAGTCTTCAATTATCTTTTTTGCATGTAGTAATTCTGTTTTAGCAATCTACTGATCATGTTTATTTCCATATCCTTTCCAGTGTATCAAGAACTATGTGCTATGTCCTTGTTTTCTATAATTCATAACTTCTTCCACTTTGTATTCTTTTTCTTTATTAATAAACTCTAGTAGTAAAGCTAAATTTATGTGTTATCCTTTGAAATATGGTTCTCTGTATCATGTCAATACTAATTTCTTGCTATGATCTATCTGATATTTCTAATGGATAAAGTTCTCCAGCTTTCTTCATATGCTGAACTTTGTTCTGTTGGTATTTTATGTATCCTTAAATATATTTCTTGATATTTCTGCTAGATTATGATTTTCTCATAAGACTTGCTTTTGTATCTTTCTGTTGTTTGATGTGTAGATTCTTCCTTCAATATAGACTATTCTATTGTCTTCCTATACTTGCTCTTTGTCTTTTTCCTATTCTCTCTGGACTTCCTAATCTCTTATCTGGTTTCTTCTAATTTTATCTAATAATATGATTTTTTCTATCACTTGACTTTTCCTAATAATTATTACTTTTGCTTTTGTCTTCATCTGTTTTATTTGTAATTTGTTCTTGAGCAGTTTGATATTCCTATTATTATCTATAGTGTCTACTTGATCCTTTCTAGATAAAACATCAGCTTTCATGTTTGTTTTTCCTGGTATATATCATAAAATAAAATTGTAACCCTATAGCTTTAAATATCATCTTGTTTGTCTGCTATTAAATTTATGTAGTTTTTTAAAATACTTGAGGTTTTCATGATTATTCCAGACTTTGAATTTCTTTATAATATCTAGTAGATATTATCTCTATTTGGTTAAGGCTTCCATAATTCTTTGTCATAAATTATCACAAAATGAACCACTTACTTATTTGTGATATCTAAATCTTGGGTACACTTTTAGAGGTTTAGAAGTAATTCAGAAGTTCAATAATAATGACAATGATGATTAAGATCAATATAGATAATAAAGAATAAAGATTGATGTTGTTAAGCCAGAGGTCTAATCCTTAAATACAGAAGTATATATATAAAAGAGTGATAGTCTGTGTACAAGCTGTTTCCATCACATAATCAAAACTTGTACCTAGTGAAAGCTGTTATCTGTTATAGCAGCTGTCAGGCTAATTTTAGAAGGTAACTAATTATGTCACTACATTGATATGCTTGTATCTCTATTGTTGTGGTAACTACTAGACTAATGTCCAATAGCAGCACTAACAATAAATCTCACAGGAGGATATCTAGTGGGGAACATGAGTTGTATAATTCACAAGAGAACTTGACAAAGAACTACAACAGTATTCTACCACTATTTATATAAAGTCCTCATGGTCCATATTACAACTATGCATCTACTGTGCATCTTACTTTAAAGTTCATGTGTCATCCATGAGTACACCATGTGTACACCATGTGGTAGCAATACTCTATTCTCATGTTTATTACTTATCTACCTCAAGGCTAGCATGTTATATCCATGTGCTCTGACATCATCTTCTAGACTCTTCTCGATCCTTCTAGACCATTCTAGGCTCTATGATATAATGTTATGTAACTTCCAGGTCACATGGCTTCTCTCTCTCACCATAGACTAATAATATACTACTGTTCTATCTATATCTTATTAAAGTCTGTTCATACTTTATCATATTATAACATCTATGAATACTTATTGCTATGTAATATACTATATATCATTGGAAATGGTTTGATGAGCACTTTCCAATGCAAGTTTGATCATGTGAATCCATCCAGTTGTCCATGAGATATTAGCAAATGAAGATTTTACAGTTACTGATGACCTGATATCTCAGTTGTTTGTTGTCACTTTTGTACATCCTGTATATGCGCAGATAGTTTTCATTTGGGGCTTTACAGTGCAACTTAGTTTGTGAAAATCAGTCTACTGGTTGTAGAGATACAAGCTGAATGAAATTTGTAACACTAGGATTGCAGTTATTTTGTTGTCTGTTCCTATTACTCTGTTGCTCTTGAGAAATAATCTGATTTCTCTCCACTAGTCTTTGAATTTCATCCTATTCCTGTCAAACCATTCTGGATCTAGGACCATACTTTTAGGCATAACTGCCTATTCATTCTATACTGCTTGTGCTGGTGTTGTTAATATTGCATCTATAGTCTCTGTTTTTGTTATCTCATTTGAGGTGTCTTCCTTGGTGATCCTCAATGATCCTAGTTGTTCTGATAGTACCTCTAAGTAAAGATATTAGTCCTATTAAAATACTGGCATCCAGACTTGCAAAGCTAGTGTATAATTAGACATCCATTCTATTGTCTCATTGAGTATTTGAGATCTGGTGTAGTACAAAGTGATCACTAAAGTTTGTTGTGTTGGTGTCAAGTGGTTCTTTCACATAAATTATCTTCATAGGTAAAGAGACATATGATAAAGGCCGTCAGATTGTATTTGGTGAGTTAGCATCATGATTAACTCAATCTGAACAACGAAAGCTCAAAAATCATGTGGCTTTTACTGAGTGCTCATCATTCAATAACTTGCAAATCGCATCACGGTTTACTAGAAGCCTACCAATATACGGGTTTCCATCAGAATGTCACAATTTGTCAAACGCCCAGACTAAGTTGTACTTGGCACAAGGATCATGCCGCCCAGAGCTGAAGGTGAATGTTTCCATTCACGTTACTTACTGATATGGTAGTCAAGATCAACAGTGCCGAAACCCGCTTTGCCGACCCGGCCTAGTCAATTTACGATCGAAACGCAGCTTAGTACTCGGAGCTATTTCAGGTTGTGACATAATGACGGGTCTCGGGAACTTTCCTCTTACAATGTTACACAAGAATAGTCCCAGATATAGTCTCAGATGGCGAAATTAAGATGAACAAGCATCTGTCCCCCGCCCCTCTCGCCCCATGGAATCAGTCCCGACGCTACCAGCTGGTGCATCACTACTGTGAGCTTTACTGCGCTGCAGCTGGATTTCGGATCTTACTAGAGTGATGATTTTCACAGATTAGGACCACCTGTGAGCTGTCTGCCAGGAACTTCAAAACACACATTTGATTGACTGTTTGGGCTGATAGCTAATTGGTGTCTCCCTCAGCTGGTGGTTATACGGGATTTTCGTGATGCAATATTGTATGTCCTACACCATATCGTTGCTTTCTACGTCCTCACCTCCACGGAAGTTGTGTATCTTAATGGCGGCTACAGAGACCCAAAGTGGCTCAAGGCAGTAGGTATGAGGATTCAACCGACTTCCAAACTGTGGCTAAGGTTTCTGTAGTGCATTTCCTATTCCTGATTGAGTCTGCTCAGACCTTCATGATCATGGATGACGTCTTTTTCTGGTTCGTTCACAACTTCGGCAATTATCCTGCACTGTTGAGATTCAACGTTGCCGCCATCGACGGCCCGTTTCTTGATGTTGTCATCACATTTACGGTGCAGATTGTGTATTGTTGGAGGTTACGGAAGATAGGACAATGGAAGATTTTGCCGATCATCGCTGCATTAGTGAGTCGCCTTTGTGATTGTTGGCTGGGTGAGATTGACACAGCTGATGAATAGCTCTCGCTTGTCTCGTGTGTAGGTGGAATGATCGCCGGCATACATGTAAGCTCTCCATTCTTTGACTCCTCTTACTCACGAGTCACAGAGTCAAATAGATCCAACACACATCAAATCTGCAATCTATGTCAGCATTCTTGAATCCGAGCAGGATAATTGTTTGACTGAACACATTAGGTTTGGTTATTCTCGACTGCCATCACCGATATTGTGATTGCCAGTTCCATGGCTTATTTGGTAAGCGATATCTGAGAGAAACAGATGTCTGGAATCCGCTGGGCTCATCCCATTCCAAAGCTCTTACAGTACCGAACAGCCGAAGCCAGCCAAACTACGATAACAACTGTGACGCGAATTCTGTTATTAACGCTGGAGACAAATGCAGTGACTGGCAAGCATCTGTAATTCAATTGGATTCCAAAGATACTAACTCCTATTCTTAGCTGCGGAAGCGGTCGCACTTGTCGCTGTTTTCCTCCACCCATCGGTGTCACCTCCTGTAAGTTTTTTCTCCGGATTTCTGAATTGATTTTAATCAAATGATCTATACACAGAAAACCAACATATACATGGTAATGTATGGCTCAACCCAACCGACTCAGAAAACTTGCACTTACATACTCGGTCAACAGGGGTTATACACTTGGCAAAATGTATTCTGGCTTCTACCTTCCAGTGTCTACAGTTACTGATCCCCCTTGGCGGACAGGTATAGTAATTGCTTCATGGTACTTCTGAATCAGCGTATCTATTGGGATACGTCCAGAAAAGGCAGTGATGAGATAGGCTCATACGGCTCTAGTCGAGGAAACCGGTCACGGGGTCATGATCATCGTTTTTCCAGTCAGAATCAAACAACAGGTCAAATTTCTGTGATACAATTCTCAGGATCGAGGAATGATGGTCCTTCAGAATACGAAATGAGCAATATTCATGAGACACAACATAGCCTAGATCTGAAGTCAGGTTCCAATTCTGTATAATGGAGAAAACTACCTTCTATGTTGGAAATTGTAACCGAGTACTGTTTTGTATTGAACTATATGGATCTTGTTGTAAGATTCAATTACTTACATGTATTATGTCAATGGAGCTTGTTTATTAACCAAGAACTAAGAATGTCTTAGCAAATAGTGTAAGTATAAGTAATGGTGTTAGAGTGACTAGATAGAAGTATAGAAAAGACTTTGGAACTCTGGAAAACCTAAGTATTACTGAAACTAGCTGCACAGCTTACCTCTAAG
>Ga0157363_1004816_pt1 | contig 12519 bp, 7 predicted proteins | sample AttsexASBM1_FD_111477 | JGI IMG/M metagenome (GOLD analysis project Ga0157363, IMG submission 111477) | Fungus gardens microbial communities from leaf cutter ant in Ribeirão Preto, State of São Paulo, Brazil - Atta sexdens ASBM1 | ecosystem: Host-associated > Fungi > Mycelium > Unclassified ...
ACCTTATGTGTGATTCTTATTATATATAAATAATTTACATGTGGATATAAAATTAAATTTGCCTAATCATCTATATTTGTAAGGATTATTTAAAGTAATCTCATTTTAAAAAAAAATTAGAATCACATTGTGATCTCAAATTTTTTTCAAAATTAACTTTTTTTTTAACCTAAGTTAATCTATTCTTAACTTAACTTTTATTAAGTTAATTCTTTATTCCTTCAACTTTTAACTTAATTTTATTAATTTTATAAGCCATTAACTTTAACTTAATTTAGTTAAAAAAAAAAACATTAACTTATCTAATCCTGATCATATTAAAGAATTTTGCAATAATTTCAAAACTGCTGTTTTTGCTAAATCAGTCATGGTAAACAACGAGCATGTAATAAATTCACTCGTGTTATATTGTTTCATCTGTGTCTCTCGCTAGAAAGCATCTATTTTAACTAAGGATTCAATATTCAGTAATATCGGCTTTATCTCAATATTATTAATTATTTTACCTCGTAAATATCTCTTTAATGCATTCGTTAATAATGTTTCATTTTCGATATCAGATTGCATATTTCTTCGAATATTTTGTTCGATATTTGAAATGGCTGTTTGAACCGGCCTTATCTTTCTATGATATTTTCTTATCTTTCCGGTTGTTTTCCTGAATCGCGCTATCATTATTACACGCGCGCATCGCGCAACGCGGGCAGCATCCACGCAGACTCACCGATCGCATCTCGCGCGCCGTGATCAAAAGTGGAAAAATATTTTATAAAACACTTCGCTTTTGATCCCACGCGAGGAGAGGACGAGTGCACACAAATGCAAGCAACAAGCGCGATGCAATTGAGGCACACAAGTATACCGCGGACCTGTTGCGCGTCATTCATTTCAGTACTGATTCGGTCAATGTCTGTTAAACCAGCAATCAGCCGGCATACTGTCGATAAAGTTGACAGATATTAACAGGAATCAACGAGAATCAACGATGCGCCTTTAATCATCTTTGATCGGTGGAAAAAGCATTTTACAGGAAACAACAGATTAATTGTCCGAAACAATCGCGAGAAATAAAACATTTAACCTCTTCAATCTATTTGCGATGAAGGCGAATTGCAATTACGTATTGAATTGTTACATTTTTATGGCATTAATATAACAAAACTCAAGAGAAGAGATTGTCGAGAAGAGTTGATTGCGATGTTGGATATTCAAAACGAATCAATTAAAACGAGCGAAAAATATGTGAGCGTAGAAACGTTATTACAAAAATTTTTAAGTATCTCGAAGAGAATTTGACACCTTGAACCGTGCCTTGATGAGGAAAACTATGTTGAATATTAGACGATTTGGCTCATATACGAGCGTGCATGTACACACGTGAATTTAAAAGATGTAATGAGTGGCGGATTGCCAAAGTCATTTTCAAAACATTTTTCTATTAACTCTACAAAAGTCTACCTGTCATTATAATCCAAAGACCTTAAAGTGAAAAGAAAACTTTAGAGATTTCTAACTATATCACGAGAAGAGTTACCTACTTTCTGAAATCTTTGAAGTGGAATTAATTCTAAAGAGTGACAATTGAGTCAGTGTTGAAAAAGAGTAGCTCCATTATCAATTTTTAAGAGTGAGATTTCACTCTTTGAAGTTGGATTCCACTCCAGAAATTTTTGAATAGATTAGAAATCCTCAAGTAAGTTTGATCCGCTATATTTTTTAGGACTTGCTTAAGATAGAATAAATACTTAAGAGAAATGAAGATGGATATCTCATTCTATCTTATGCATCTATTTCATTTTATATATATATATATATTCTGAAAAATATGGCGAATCAATCAAAAGTTTGTCTAAACGGTGTCTAATCTCTTGTTTGAGGATTTCTAATCTATCCGACATATATTTAAGGCCGTCTTAAATACAGTCTTAATCTTTCAGATCTTGTGTATATTGTAATGTACATCAAATTTGAAGATACTATCCTGAAATTGAAATTATTTTATTCTATCGACATCATCTGAGATCCGACATAATGTACATGATAATGTATTTATATGTTGAAGAAATAGTTTTTCAAAATTTTGAAAAAGAAAGATTGTTTGATATCAATTACTTAAAGTGCGCATGAAATGAATTTTTAAAAGAATATTTTTTTTAACACATATTTTTTTTCCAATAAAATCAAGTCTGAAAGTATTAAGATGAATGGATCAATCAGAGAGTTATATTATCTTAAAACATTACTTAAAACGGTCTTAAAATAAGAATAGATTATGATATGAACTCTATCCTAGGTTAGACTTGGAGTCTAAAGTCACGTATGAGGATCTACATACATAATTAATGGCGGAAATCGCGGCCTGAGAATATTTTAATTGATGTGTCCGATCGCGAAGAGATTGATGTAACAGCGGGAGCCATGAGCAGCGATGGGGGGAGGGGGAGGAGGAGGGAAAACGGAAGGAAGAATCGCTTAATTCGCACGCCCCGCCGGGATATGTAAATTTAATAACGCCAATTTGGTGTAGGTGCACCTCGTGTGGCGGGCGTAGGGGACAGTTTACATGTGCCGCCTGTGCATTATGCATGCGTATTGTGTACACCTGTTGCCCCAAATCACGGGTTCGCCTCTAGCGGAAACCTAATACCGCATAATTGCGCTTTGAACGCACAAACAAAGCGATGGCGACGCTTCGCGACGCTCCGCGACGCCACCGCGCCGCGCCGCGCCAGTCGAGAAAGGATGCTGCGCGAAACATAACTCTAAATTATCCTCCTCATGCGTTATTAATGAGGCTCATTTTCGCGAAAGAGACGTCTCTCCGCGCGGCGAGCATTAAAATTCAAATTGTCATTAATTAACGTGCCGTTCGCTAGCTCGACTCGCTCGCGCGGCCCGACATCTCGTTTCCCGATTTACAGCGACACGTCTCAGCCAACGAGTTCGGCGAGTTCGATGCGTACAGTGTGTGCATAGGAAATATGCATCAAGTACTGCCGATCGATATGGACTTATAAGCGGATTAAGCTCGAACCAAACGTGAAGAGCATACTGACGCTCGTCGTCCGACGAATCCTCGAGTACGCTTCGCACGATTAATATTTCGAACGCGCGCGAATCATACACAATTACTTCGTTTGCGGCGCGCGCGCACCAATGATGGCCAGTTTTTGCGACGCCGATAAGATATTTTTATCCTTCTATAGTTGGTTCAGGCGAGTTTCATATCGCGTTGAGTCGCGAGAAAGCGCGCGTTCTTCGCGCGAACGCACAACGACGAGTGCCGAAAACTTTGCTGCTTCGTCGTCGTCGTCGTCGTCGACATTGCCACCAAAGTTTCTCCCGCTGCCGCGGCCGATCTCACTTTAATTACAAGCACGAAGCTCCCGTATAATTGCAGCCTCCGGAGCGGAGTAATCGACCGCTTACGATTAGCGCGCGTCCTCTCGTCGCGATATCCAGAAAGAGAGAGAGTTCATAACTAGCTCGCGAGAGAGGAAAATGAGAAAGCGGCGATCGGCCTAAGCTTCCTTCGAAATACATTGAAAACATGCCGCTGGACCACGCCTCTCATCGTCGCAATAGAACTCATTTACTCAGTCGCTTCGTCGAAAAATATCGGAAAGATAAGAGGAGGACGGAGAGCGAGAGCGAAGGATGCAAAAGAAAAAGATGAGGAAAAAGAAGAAAAAGGAGTTGGACATTTTTACATACTACCGCTGTGAAGCGTACATACAATTACATAAAATTGCTATAATAAAGAATATCAAAGATATTCTTCAATATTTAGTAAATATAGAAATTTATATTAGGAATTCAGGTAAACATCTCAGTGAGTGTCTATAGACACACATATATATCACATAAAATGTATTGTTATCAATCTCAAATACTTTTTTTATTGCAATATTATAATTTAATTGTATTTAACGATTACAATTAAATTAAAATCGTCAAAGCATTACATTCGTCAAAGCATTTGAGATTAACAATAATATAAACAAATAATGTTTTGTGTAAACATCTAGATATAGATACATGTTCGATTACGGACTCGGACGTTTATTACCTTAAATGTATATTTGATTGGATGAAGGTAACTATAAGTAAATAAAGTATGTTTGAGAAAAAATCGGAAAAATGTATCGACAGCAAATTTTAATGTAGCACTGTTAACAATGTAAATGTTTCTTTCTCTAATAGAATGTATTCCCAAGCATTGAGGCAAATTCCCATCCAAAATATTTGGCAACTCTGGAGATATTTCTCTTTACATAGGACGCTTTCTGTTTGCGCGATGGATCTCCGTGGCGTCCGTCGTGGCATATACTTCGCTATCGATCGTCGTAATCGGTCGACGGCGCGGTGGATGCGATCGCGATCTGAAACGTGTCGTATCTGCATCGCAACGGCGCAACGGGCATCTCGAGAGCTGCTGTACGCATCGCGCTCTCGATTCGTACGGCTCGCTGGAAGCGAGCGATATATAGCGTGGACGAAGAGAAAAGAAAAAGGGAAGAGGTTAGAGCGAGTGGTGGCGAGATTGGCCGGCACTCGGCAGTCCTAGAGCCGGTATTCGGCCGCGTGTGTGCGTGCCCGCTTGCGTGCGTGCACATGCATGCATATATAGGATATACGTGCGTACGCTCGCGCGTTCACGTGCTATCTAGAATCTAGATGATGGCAGTGAGCTTGACCGAGTGGCGCTTCGCGAGGCCGGCCGACGCCCTTCCTCCTGCTCTCGCTCGCGGCCCGCGCTCTTTTGCTTTTTGCGCAACCTACCTACCTACTACCTACCTACGCAACGTGCACCACCGCTCACGATCGCGCGTCCACACATGAGAGCTTGAAACGCCATTATATTTCCCTACGTTCGCTGGCTACCGCCGCATCGTATCGGGTTGAAGGAACCGACGCACCGCCGGCGAAGTCACGTCGCCGCGGGCGATAACCACCGTGCCGCACACGGAAGCACCAGAGCTCTATCCGCGCTGCTACTGACAAGTGGAAAGACAGAAAGAGAAAGAGAGAGAGAGAGAGAGAGAGATTGAAAGAATCTGCTCGCGTTGCCTGCGAGAGTATAGGAAAATAACTTTTTTTCACCTCCCCGAACCGGTATTCGATCAGCTACATTAGTCCTTTGAATCGTAGTACTTTCAGTCTTTCAATCAATTTATTAAAAAGTTTATGTTATTTCATAATCAACAATTAACATTATGCTTATGACTAAGTTTATGATTGCGTTTCAAGACCAAAAAGTAATTTCGGTGGGCAGTTTACGGAACAGTACGTATATCACTTAACGCTGAAAATATCATTTAAACACTAAAGATCTAGCCGTTAAGGCTTTAGTTGTGTATTTGCTCTTTTAAAACATTTCATTTAATTCAATTATAATAAATATAGAGACAATCCAGGTCACAAATTAAAACGAGCTATATTAGATGTATGATTGTCTCTATATTTATTATAATCGTTGTAAGTTACACGAGCGAAAAAAGTGACAAAAAGTGATAATTATTAAATTTTACTTTGTGAATATCTTATATATTATTATTTTTATCGTTTTATACTCGTTGCAGATTATACGGTCGTAGAATCTTAAGTTGTAGATAATTGATCAATCATAGCTGATTATTCTTCTCACATTCAACTGTAATTGGTTAATTTTCTACTTAAGACTCTACGATCGCTACGACTTCTATCTATAGATCCTGCATTATGTCAAATGAGGCGTTGCCTTTTATTTCTAAAGACGCGACTATCTATATGTTAAAAGTGCGCGGCATTAATATAGCCTATTTCAGTCTCGACTCGTAATATCTTCTTCAAAATTTGTATTTTAAGAGAAATGTGTCAATGGCTTTATTGCATACGTGTATCGGGCGTCTTGAAAGAGAGTCAGCCATCCGACGCGCATCTATTTCGCATCCTTCGAGATATGATAGCTGATCGAGCCGATCGAGCGACCACTCGCCGCGGGCTCGTGCGATCAGACGGATACGCCTCACTGGTATTCGGAACGTTCGAGTTTACGTTGTAAAACCGTGGGTGGAGCTAATCCACCCGACTGAGATTAGTCCGGCGACGACGTCTCCGCGCCTCGCATCGATAGGGTCGGCGGAGGTTTAAGATCGTGACGCGAGATATTCCATGTTCCCGGATTGCATTCCGACAAATCGATCCACGGACACGCTCGCGCGCACTTGGATTCCTTCGTCCGTACGAAAGAAAGTTTCCCGGGTACGGGGCAACCTCCTCGCATTAATCATTCGTGTCTCCTTTTACGGCCAGTCGCGGTTACGGTTTGGATTTGAGTGAATGAACGGTGAAATTAATTGCGACCTCGAATGCGATGTTAAACATTAAACCGAAGCGAAGAGGGAATGAGGGGAAAGGGAGAAAACACCTGATCTTTATGTATATTCGCTGGAGGTGATTTAACTCATCTCTCTCTCTTCCGATATTCATTATCAGCCATATCGACGATACATAATGTATCGATCAAATCGGGATACATCCGGTCGTCTAACGTATATAACACCGGACTCATCGCGGCGTAATAACCGTGCCGCATCACGCATGGGCGCGCGTTCCGCGAAGAACGTCGCGAGTCGTCGTGTCGAATCGACGAATCCTCGAAAGCTATGATTTGCTCGTTAATTATTCCAAGCTGCAGGGATAGATAGCAGGTAGATAATCGGCGTCCCGTATCCTTGCAAGGACATCCCCGACGGGGATTTCACCGTCGTGTTGCAGCGACGTCGGCGCGGCGGCGCGAGACGTTCGTGGATGGAAATTACGGTGAGTTCATTAACCATCGGATACGCGTTTACGCACGCGAGCCACGCGAGAGCCAGGGACCGCGATCTGTTCCTCAGGAACCGAACGAAGGAAAGAAGAAGAGAAAAAAGAAAACACGAGAGACCGATAGAGTGAGGAAGGAGAGGGAGAAAGAGCGAAAGGGGTATAGAGATAGACGATATTCCGGGCGCCGAGAAGGATACATGAGGAAAAACGAACGCACACATACGTACATACATACACACATACACGTCCTATGTGCTGCGCGCTATAATCCAGGCGGCGATTACTCGGTCGTGTCGCGTCCACCCATTCTCCGGTGAATTTTTCCTGCTCCCTTTCCCCCAACTCCGCCCCCTTTCCCCTTCTGGTCCCTCATCCATTTCCCCCGTCCCTTACCCCCCCTCCTCCCCCGTTCCGACGAGCTCGCGAGAGATCAGCCTTTTTTCTTCGCCAACTGCCATGCCGTAACCGTTGTAATTAGTAGCTATCCCCCCGGTTTAAACGTCCGCGGAGCCCCGCGTGTGCGCGCATGTAGTATATAGTGTACGCGCAGTCGCTCATGTTACCATAGGGAAAAGCGCAACGGCGCGGGATGCGAGAGGTGTACCGACTTACGGCGCGAGGGTGAGAGGGGGTAGGAGCGACGGGGGAGGGCGGATATGGAGGACGAGAGGAGGAGAGCGAGAGAGCGGTGTAGGATGGACAGGGGTGGCGGGTGGTGGGTAAACCGCACGCCGCCGTTGGTGCATAACTACGAGCTTATTGCACTATTTTCACCATGAGCCGATACACGTGTGCACCTCGATCTTTTCCCCGCCCCCGTCACCCGTGTTCTCTGCGCGCTCTCGCGACATGAGGGATCAAATACAGACGGAGGGGCACAAGATCGGACGGTTTACACGGTAGGGAAGGGGAGGGAGAGGAAGGATAAATGGTGATGGGAAGACTCTCTATAGGACGAAGAAAAGCTTCGGGTAGGCGGTGTTGTTCGAGAAGATGGTCCTGTCGAAGGATCAACAGGCGTTAACGTGTCGAGGACGCGTATTATATATACGTACGATTTGTGGAGCAAGATAGGAAAGAGGGAAGCCACTCTCTGTGCAGGTTGTAGTTATCCGGGCGACGAGATGTGATACTTGCTCGATGGTTTTGAATAGATAAGGCGGCTCGGAATAACGGCGCGCTCTTGTTAAGTATCTTACGAGAAGCGGTAACAAGAGATAGAGCGAAGATTTGACTGCTGAAGCTAACGTACGTCTAATTGCAAGTAAATTATGAAACTCGGTAAAGTTTATGTACATTATTGAAAGAACGTCTAGATAGAATAAGCGAAACAGGAGATTTACAACTTTTATCATGTAATCAAGTATCTTATAATTAACTCATTATTATTGAGTCAGAAAAATCCATTTTTCATGTATAACGGGGAAAAAATATAATGCTTTGATTTTTTTGTACTTAAGTATATAGTAAAAAGATTGGTTAGTTTCTTCAGGACACGTAGAAACTTCAAAGTCCAGGCAAATAAAAGATAATAGACAATAATAATAACATGTAAAAGCTACACATTGCAATTGGATGATTAAGATATGTCGGCACATGTATATGCAAATATCGCGACTAACGGATCAATTCTAAGCAAAATCTAGGCTCGTAACATATTTTCGTAAGACTTGTAAGACTTACAAATGCTCATAACTTTATGCAATATCTTTACGGACAGTTTCTTCGTAACCGTAAAATTTACGAGAAATCGTAGATATTACGAATGATCGCACATGTTACGGTACATACCCATGGAATTACAATATCAGTTGTAAGTTCCTACAAGTTTTACGAGAACAAGTTACGAGCCTTACGATTCTACTTAGGATTGACACATTAATTATCGTTGTAAATTTCCGACGTCGCTTCTTTTCATGAAGCGTTGATGCGCGAATGTTTACGCTTGACGTTCCGTTTCCTTTTTGTCTCATACACGTCATATACGAGAACCCGGTGTCTCACCTCGAAGACATTAATAAGCATGCAGAAAAATAAGTTTTACGGTACGTAATTCACAGGTCGCTGCTCCGATAACGGGCGATTATCGCGTTGCAAGAAGATTCTCTTCTCGCGTTGATGCGAAGAGCTGCACGGTACTCTCCTCGCCGAGTACTCTGCCGCAGCTCTGTAACGACTTTCTGATTAGGTGCGAAAGGCAGGCTTAGAGAGCAGTTAATCGTTCCAAATGGTCGCTCGCTTGCTAGCGGATGAAGCGTCGTCGGGTCATAACGCGACGGGTTTTCGAAATCTTTGCGTGAATCCGGCCCGCAGCCTCAAGAGATAACGGCTCACTCTTGTTGTAGTTTACTTCACGCGGCATAAGGAGCATCGACACTCGATTGCACAAGTTCATTAAACTCAGTAGGCGTGCCAGAGTTAACTTGCGCGATTAAAGCGTGACAGTGTGCTAGATTTAATGTTGCATTGATGATCGGTACGAACGTTATCGAGGAAAAACCCGATGATGTCTCGTCGTCGCGATATCTTCGTGGCGCTCGAGGTCTCCGCGTATCTTTACGTTGTTTTAAGAAATCTGAAATTAGAGAAGAGAAAGTTTCTGTATTATACTTTAGTATCATAATATGCGTTACATTTTTTAATTTATACAATTAAATATTCAATGTAACACGTTAGCGATGATAATATAATTAATTATGTGATGTATAGTATGAATATAATTGAAATATAATTAAGTCATATATTAAAGTAGTATCTTTTAGGACCGTGATATGAGTACAAACACAACAAAATAGGAAATTAAGGCTCTAAATGATCGAGCTGGATTCTTTAATGCTTAAATAATTCGGTGAATTTATGTACCTATAACCAATCCAAATTACTCGCCGAATCTCGGCTGAGGTATTATTTTTCGCAATAAAATTATTTACAACTTTTAAGATACTTATCAGCATTAAATTGTTAAGATCTTTCGAAGATGAACATCAAGATTATAAATTGCTTAATTTAAATTGTGATATTACTATTTCAATTTTGTTAGAATTGCGTTTTAAGCCTGAAAAAGTTAAGTTCGCACCGAATTATTTAAGCACTTGACTAAAGACCCAACTTGTTTAAGGCCTTTACTTCCTATTTGTTCTATAATTATTTTAGCCTTATATTTTGATGAAATAAATGTTTAAGTAAAAGTATAAATTTCCTAATAACGCAAATTCGATCACGTGGCAATAGAAGGAGAAAATTTGTTATTATGTATATATTAGAATGCTTTCGCTAATACTTGACATTATCTTTCGATGATTCTCGTTTAAATTGCACCACGTGCATCACGTCAGTGCCCTAATCTTCTTTCGTTTCAGCGAGCGGCGCGAGCACCTTTTTGCGTTAATCGAAAAAGAAAGGGAAGGATCGGCAGTACGCGCGCGTAACTCCATTCCGTCGTCGATAGGAAACTTACCTCGCGATTCGCGAAGCTCAATCACTGTTCAATCACGGCCTGGTCGGGATGGTTAATAATTTTCCGTAGTAATATTCCCGCGATAACTCTCTCGTCGCCGGATAACGCTATGTCAATTCTGGGACCTAGTGGAGCGTACCGCCGGCAATTGAATACAGTGAAAAAGAAGGAAAAAAAGGAGAGAGAGAGAGAGAGAGAGAGAGAGAGAGAACCTACGACCGCGTGTGTCTGTGCGTGCGCACACGTATAACTCGCGAGCGAGCGAGCGGCGCCGTGTCCGTGTCCGTGTCATGGACGCGCTTATACGCATCAGGATGACCGATCGTTTCTTTTCCCCGCGCTCACTTAACCGGCTTACCATCCTTGCACTGCGCCGGCACGCCCGCCGCGAGTGCCGGTACCTGGCTATTACCGTACCTAGGCCAAGTCAGCGCGCATCGAAACGATCGAACGTTGAATGAGGACTCAAAAATGTTTATCGCGCGTGGAACGAGCGTGGAAAATTGGAACGGACAAGTACGAGTATATGCGCGTGGCCACGCGTGAAGAACACCTCTCGGCGGACTTGGTCGACTTTTAAATTTATCGAACTTAACAATCGCGATTGTTTTGAATGTCTCGACGAGTGACTGATGTTGAGTGGAACTAAAAATAATGGCGGAAAACAATTCATTCTTCTTAGCCGCTTTATCGAGATAAATATTTGGACTTCATTGGTATTCGAAGTCTCGGAATTGATGGAAAGTAGATAAACAGCATTCCTTTGAAATTCGAATCTATTGTTTCTTTAGAAAATACTTCTTTAGGAGAAACAAAGTTTCTAGATATCTTGGTAATTAAGACGGAAATTATATTATAAAATCTATTTCAAGCTTAACCAACTTGGATACGATATTCCGCGCTTGAATACGATTCTTCTATTACTTATAGCATAATCGACTTAACAGGTATCGAAGGGTGTGCCACTAAGTATGAAGTATATTTTAACATCATCCTCTGGAGTAAAGGTTAAACACATCCGTGGCGGCGAGCCCAGTTATTTCTAATGCTATGCCAGTTCCGCACGCATCCACCGCGAATGATCGAATACTCCGAGAGTCTCGCCAGTATTTTCTCAGGCATGCAGAAGGCGAGGTGAACTGCTTTCCGTGTCAAACCCGATTTCTATAGAAGGGAACGCAAGAAACTTTCGTCGTAACAGCAATTGATTTAATTGCAAATAATTCTCCATTCCTCTCGCGGTAGAAAATGTCACCATTATACTACGGGCGAAAGGATACGCTTATCGTCTCTTTCCGCAATTATTTCCTGCCTAGAAAATTGATGTAAACGTTAAACGTTTAAAGTACCGATAAATGAGCGATCATTTGCGATTGTTAAGTACTGTTTAAAAACTCATTTTGCGAGTGTAACTTTTTTCAAAACCTCAACCGCAAAATCTGTATTTTTATTTTATATATTTTTTATTTATTATTAAAAATAAAGAACAAAGCGGACGATTTTATTTTATACATGTGTACATGAGCGCATATTTATCGTAATACCTATTTAGTTTGAATTAAAATCTCAAAAATTTTAAATTGTTCCATAATTGTAAAACAATTTATAAATAAATGTTAAATAAACATGATTGTTATATTTTTGTCCATGTGTATTTTAATGAATTCTTAAAATCTCAGTTTTGAAGCGCAATTTGGCGTTCCTCGGAATTCTCGGAAAGTATCTCAGAAATTTATCTGATGACACAATTGCGTGTAATATGTTGGATGATAACGTTATCGAAATCTTCAACAATTACGACTTTTCTCGTTCTTTCTTCAGTCGAGGAATGAAGTTTATTTTAACGTTGAAGTAAAATTTTTCTAGGTACACATAGCATTAAAAAATAGTAAACTCTAAATTGAAAGGGAGAGAGAAAGAGAGAGAGAGAGGGGGGGGGGAGAAAGAGATCACAAAGAGGAACATTGCGGCTCTCTCACAGTGGCCGTGGGCCTTCTCGTTGCTCTGGTCGGTCTCTCGTAGATGACGGATGGGGACAGTTGTTGCATCGCCGTCGCTGCCAAGAATATCTCTCCGGTGGCCACCCTTTCCCTCCTCCTCTCCCGCTTTATCTCGAAACGTCAGTCTTCTCCCCTTCCCCGTGTACCTCGTTTTCCTCGCGCGCCGCGCTTTCCTCCCCCTTTCACCCTCTCTGCCAACCAACCAACGCCTTTTCGTTTCGTGTTGCTCGCTGTATCCTGCTGCTGCTGCTG
>Ga0157363_1004817_pt1 | contig 12518 bp, 10 predicted proteins | sample AttsexASBM1_FD_111477 | JGI IMG/M metagenome (GOLD analysis project Ga0157363, IMG submission 111477) | Fungus gardens microbial communities from leaf cutter ant in Ribeirão Preto, State of São Paulo, Brazil - Atta sexdens ASBM1 | ecosystem: Host-associated > Fungi > Mycelium > Unclassified ...
ATATCAAGAGCATTGTTGGCTCATTTAGATATATCATTAATTCCATATATTGAAAACATGGAAATACAAAGTAACGATTACTTCTGGTTTAACCAGACTAAATAGAAGAATTTTCAGTTATTATATATATCTCCTAAGGAGGGGATTTCACCTGACTAGAACAAGGCCTATAGTCTCTCCTACTCACCTAGTACATGTGTTGAAGGTAAGGTGTTATTAAATAATGGTTCTAATTAACAACATGGTTTTAGTACTTCTTTAATTTCATATTCAGACTCAGTGCCAGCTGATCCTGATTTGTGGAACAGAAATCTCTACCCTATTTCTATTTTGAATATGCTCAAAAAGTCCAAAAATGATGTCAAAAATATTATCATTTCTTTAAATCACATGGCCTCATTCATTGACAAGAAGGATATCAAGAACAATAGGAAAGTTAATATTCACTATCTGGAAGACTTTGATTAAGTAGCATGGAATCTCATATCAGCTATCTACAAAAGTGGTTAGGACAAACTTAAGACAAGTAATGGAAACTGAACATTTAAAGAGAATATTTCATTACAGTTTAACAGGAAGAATATTAACAATTCAATTCCAATATCTAACAAATCTAGCAACAAGCTAAGAACTAATTTAGTTGAGTTTTTGAATATATCTACTCCAGCTTTGTTAGAGCCTCCTCCTCCAGTTCTTCCCAGGTTGTCCAAAGTATAGTAAAAATAAGGGAAAAACTACTTCTCAACATTCATATATGCAAGTATCTTTAGATAGCATTAAGGAAATCCTGAAGATAAAGGAAAAATTCTCTCAATTATTGAACAAGAAAGTGAAAGAAATTCACAAATCCATTAACAATTCCAGTAAGCCTAAACTCCATATTAATATGACTACCAAGGGGCCTTCATGAAAAAAAATCATTGTCTCTATAGGCAATGATAATATATCAGTTTTCATGAAATTGTCAGGTGAGCATGTGGCCAATATTAACTGTGCTTTCAAAGGTATCAAGTCCAACAACTTTATCAACTTTATTTATGCAGACTATTGAGGTCTAATTGTCAACTCTAACAAGATTGCTTCAGTATTTGATCTCTTAGTGGTTGAATTATACATAAAAAATTTGAACAATATAAACACCAATGATGTACAAGACACACAATTGTTATAATCAAAGTCTTACCTCAAAATTCTTAGTATTTCATATCTCATTGAAGGCATGAACACTCCAATCAATACAAACATCATGGAAACAAACATCAAATCAACTTATGTTTTTAACAACATTTGAATTGCTTCCAAACTGAGGGTTGTTAAAGTTTCTCCTAAATCTGATATGGCTATTGTTTGGATTGACATTTGGGATATACAAAGTGGTAATTTAGCCAAAATTCTTATTAACAGATTTTTTAATGTAGAAAGTTATGTCATAACAATATATGGAGTGAACATGAGCCCAAACATGCCCCAATATAAGAACTGTTGGAAGTGGGGGTATACGACTTTTACATGCAGATTTCAAGGATCAAAATATATTAGATATAATAGTTCTCATAAAATAGAACACTACTATCACTTTACCTGGTGCTGCAAGGCTAACTTCAAAGGAGACTACCAGGTAGATTCAAATGCATGCCCCTTCTGAAAATATTGATTCAATAAAGAATAGCATATGAAGAAGTACCAAGAACTCTGTGAAATCAGAAAGAATTCAATTCACTCAACTATAAGCAGTGCTCAAGCATAATTATTGAAAACCTCAAGATATAGTTGCAAAATGTTTGAAAGAACAGATCACTTATTAAAACCATACTAGAAAATTAAAAAACTTTTCACATATTATTTATTCAAGAACTTTCTTGATTTATGATATGAACCATTTCTAGTTCTTCTAATGAAGAAAGGGACAAAGTTATAGGTACCTCTAATCATCTGAACTAGATGATGTTTTCTAGACTAAATACTAATGATCATGATCACTCAAGAGTTGTGATATATATCAACATTTGTTTAATAACCATGTGATTCTCTTTAAAAAGAGACATTTTCAACCATAAAGACATTTGTTGTTTCTCTTTCTTTAACAATGGTTCAATTTTCTTTATGATTAATATTTATCCAGATGATAACCATTCAGCTTTAAAGTATCTGAAGGATACTAAAGCAAATATTCAAAATGTCTTAATTATGGTGAGTGATTTCAACATTAGGGATAGTGATTGGGATACATCTTATTCCTTTCATTCTTCTTATAGTGACACTTTAGTAGAAATTGTGGACTCATTTGATCTTACTCTATCTTCAGCTATCTAGCAGGTTCCTACTTGGTACTCTGATAATGAGAACAACTCTAATTTGGTCATTGATCTATTATTTCTACAGCTAAATTTTATAGAACTTAACAACCATGAAGTTTATCCAGAACTCTGGTTTCTATCAGATCATGCTCCTCTGACTGTAAACATTATAATTAAGGAAGAGTTCATTCCAAAGAAAAAATACACTATTATTAAGAACAGTAAAGAGGAATTAGATTTCATGAAAGATTTCATTAGAAAATTTGGAAGTATTAACACAATGATTATTACTAACAAAACATCTCTTGAAAGCATAGTCTAAGAATATGCTGATATAGTAGGGTTGACATGGAATCTACATTCTCAATAAGTCAGTATTATAAGATATTCCAAGGATTGGTAGAGTAACAAGTGCCAGAAAAAGCTTATGACATATAGAGCATTCAAGAAAATTGAAGACTGGAAAGACTTCAAGAAGATGGTGAAGAATACAAAACAATCATTCTTTGATGATAAAATTCAAGAAATCACATTGAAGAGCTAAAGACTATGGAACTTGATAAATTGGGTCAAGAAACAAAAATTACTAGCTATCAAAATAATTCAATTCAATAGATAACTATGTATTAAAATTGAAGACCTTTGAAATATGTTACATTAAACATTCAACTCAGCTCAAAGTTGACAAGTTGACAAATCTTTATTAGAAGATCTTCCATCTAAATAGTACTCACCATGGAATTCTTTTTCTAGGAAAGAGTTCATAATAGCTATTAACAAATGCAATAATTTTTCTACTCCTAGACTAGATAGAATTTCATAGAAATACCTTAAATGAGTCATCAAAAATGATAAATGTTTGGATAATATTATTAACATCACTAATGCTTATATCAATTTAGGATATTGGCCATCATATTTCAAAGTGTCATCATTCATCATCATTCCTAAGCCTAACAAAGTCATCTATGATTCTCCCAAGTCTTTCTGCCTCATTATTCTGCTCAACATGATGGGAAAACTGATAGAAAAAGTCATCAGTGAACAATTTCAATACTATCTGATTGCAAATAACTTTATTCACCCAAATCAACTTGGGAATCTTAAATAACAATCTACCACAGACATAGGTTTATTCTTGACTCACTTAATCTGATCTGGATGAGTTAAAAATCTTTAAACAAGTACACTGGCATTTGATATTGCTTATTTCTTTCCATTTTTGAACCATTGCTTAGTCTCATTAATTTTAAAAAAAGTATAATATGATATGAGAATTTTTCTTTTCTTTTCTAATTATATAGTAGGCAGGAAAACTTGTTATTCATGAAATGGTTTTACTTCATCTCTTTTCTCTGTAGATGTAGGGGTTGGTTGAGGATCAGCACTTTTTCCCATCTTATCTACTCTTTTTATTACTCTGATTTTTTACATCTTTGAAAAAAGAATAAAAAATCTAAATATTCCAGTTTCATTTCATTCTTTCATAAATAATAAACTGTTCATTTCTCAAGAGAGATCATTCATCAAAATAAATACCAATATTTTTTGCAGTTACAATATTATATCTTTGCTATTAGATCAGTTTGGACTTGTAGTAGAACATGGGAAAACTGAAATATTTCACTTTCCCAAGTTGCATAGAATATTTAATCCTCTGGCATTGGACTTCAGTCAAATTGGTGGTTCTGTTCTTCACCCCAAAGACATATGAAAATAACTTGGATTCATCTTTGATAGAAAACTTTCTTTTCAACAACATATTGATGTCTATGCAAACAAAGCTCTCTCTATGGTTAAGTACATGAAAATACTAGGGAACTCAAATCAGAAACTCTTACCTTACCAGAAATATATAGGATATATATTCTTCCTATTACTCTTTATAGTCTTCTACTATGATATTATAACAAAGTACCTTTATCATACTCTCTCAAGATGCTCAACAAAATACAATAATGAGCCACAATATGAATTCTAGGCATATTTCATACATCTCTGACTTTGGGAATAGAGGTTATTGCTAGTCTAATTTCTATACAATTATATCTCTGAAAAATGAGTGGTAGAAACTAATTACAAAAAAACACTCTTTTACATAATCATATCATCAAATTGTTACTTGAGAGAAAACATGCTCAAAATTCTCAGCTTCACTGTCTCATGCTAGGAAATATGACTTTCAAGCAGCAATAAAAAATTAAAAGTTCTATTGTCAACATTAATAATTGATTATATGGAATTTTCTCAACTTTTGACCCTCTGAATGCTCTTCTTTATCTAGGCTGTAGACTAATTGATATTTTTCCTAGTTGTATAACTATTTATAGTACTAATTGTAGTTCAAATAAAAGCAAAGCAACTTACTGTAAGAAACTCAATAAAATAATTTTTGAATCTTCATTAGATCTAAGAACAGTTGTCATCATTTCAGACATAAGCATTAAAAATAATATTGCTTTCTCTATCTTCTATATCTATTTCTTCAACAATCCACTGAAGAAAATGCTTTATTATACAGTTAATATTATGCCAATGGAGGCTAAACTGTTTGTTATTAGATGTGGCATTAACTAGACAGTTCAAATATAATACACTTCACATATCATAGTCATAACTGATGCAGTTCACACTGTCAAAAAGATATTCAACCCTTCAGTACATCTGTATCAACAACAATTGATTGCAATATCCAAAGATCTGAAAGCATTTCTAAGCAAATATGAAGATAACTCCATAGAGTTTTGAGATTGTCCCAACAACAAGTGGTATTTCCACACAGCAGTGGACAAGAATACAAAAAAATTTGATCTTGTTTTACTATATCCAAAGAAAGAGTTGTAGGATTATAGCAAGAAAGAGGAATGCAACAGCATCATAAGAGAATGGTGTTTGACCTTCAAATCGTCTAATTTCAAGAAAAGAAATTTCTTACCATTATTAAACAACAATCTCTCAGAAATTGAGCCTGCTTATATAAAAAAAGGCCTATGGTTACAATACTTTGGCCCTTCAAACTTGCTATGTGCTTAAGCTACCTAAGCTATCACCAATCATGTCCCAATTGGAGAGTATTAATTAAAAAATTTCCCTAGAGAAAAATTTAAATATTTGTGCAGATTTTATCCAATTGAATCAAGACAACATATATTGTATAAATGCAGATGATTTAACAAGTGTTGAAATACAATAAAAAAGACAATTAATCAATTTATCACTTTCTTAGAGTTTAATCCAAGTGTTTTCTCCTTCAGAGAAGATATTACATGAGTTAGCTATCTTAATCATTTTAGTAGTTTTCTTTTTCCTTTTGTTTATTCTCTATTTTTCTCTTTCTTTCTTCTTTTCTTTAGTTCTATTTAATGTAGTTATAAAGTAGCCACCACAGTCTGCCTATATGCTCTATGTAATAAATTATTAAGAAAAAAAAGAATTAAAGAAAAAGAAGAAAGAAAGTAGAGAGAAAAAGAGAAGAGACAATGATAAAAAAAGTATAAGAAAGAGAAAAAAAGAAAAAGATGAGAATAATGAAGAAAAGAAAAAAAGAGAAAAAATAAAGATAACAGGAGAAGTGAAAAAGATAAAGAGAAAAGAATAAAAAAAGTAATACTGTTATAACTTATATTAAACAAAAGATAACTCTTATATTGAGTAATACAAGAAATCTTGATAAAGTTTCTATTATACTACAAACTGTGGTCTGTGCACACACTACAACTTACCTATCTTAAAGTCTATGTACTTTCCATAAAACTAATATACTGTTGTTATACTATATGACATTATCTACTTCAGAATCTTCTATGGTCTTTTCTGTATCACAATCTGTCATACCTTGTGATATATGTAACTGCCACATTACACTTTCTTGCCTAAGATAAAAATAAAAATAAAAATCTAAAATAAAAATAAAAGAGAAAATAGAAAAGAAGAATAAAAGAGATAGAAAATAAAATAAAGTTGAGTTTATCATTCATAACTCTGACAAGTGTAGAAAAAAAGTGTTTTGTTTGTAGGATTTTGGACATATTACTTGTAATTGTAGAAATAAGGAAAAAAATGAAAAATTTGACATATTAACTCTCAAATAAACTAAAAATATTAGCAAGAAGAATAATGAATATTAGAGTATTAAGTGTAAAAAAACTGGGAAAAAATAAAAGAACAATTTTGAGAGAAGTTAATATTATAACTTAGGCCTAAGTGCTAAGACAAAAAGTATGCTTGTATATTAAGTAATATAAGAAAACTCCTATTATAGAGTAGTTCACTTTATATATCTTTAGAAGCTAGTTTGTATATATTTAACCTATTCTATAGCTATAACTAAGTTTTTCTAGTAGTTTTTTATGATGTTTTGCTAAGTCACATGACTATGTAACTGTGACATGTATAAAACATATATTATATCTTTGTTATCAGAAAATATTGGTAATATTATAAGTTGAGTTTTACTCTACAGAAACTTAGTTATACTTCTAGACTGTTTATTACTTAGACTAGCTTCTAATGGACTAGTAACTATATCAAGAGAAGGGACAAAAAATGTAGCAGAATTCACTTTGAATGAATATCTAGAATTAGTTATAATAAGAGAGAGTTCAGATCAAATGTAAAAAATTATTCAGAAAAATAGATGTGGAAATTCATAAGATTGGATAAGTATCTGAAGTGCAAATCAAGCTTGGAAGCTTTATTCATGAATAGACAGTGTAACTTCAGATGATGATCTTAGTCTCAACTTATATATTATATCCACTACTTGTCATATAGTCATAACTTTGGATAGTAAAGAGAGAAGTGAGTTCTTAGTTGGAGTTTAGACAAAGATTAGTCAATTTTCAGACTGGAAACTACAGAGTATTTACCAGATCTTATATACTAAGTTTGTAGTTGGAACTATGGCTAAGATAGTAGTAGTGCAAGAGATAACTAAGAAGATATTATAAATAAAGTTTCTAGAATATAGGATGACCAGGAGTTTAGGTAACAAGTTACTAGAAGGTGAAATACAAGAGGCTAATCCATAGGCTAATCCATATGTAAACAATTATGAATGTAAAAGTATACCTAGGTATAATTCAGAAGTCAGGAAGTAGATATCTCAGATGTTTTGGAAGTTAGTTTGTAACAAACTATCTCTATTTTATTCTAATCTTTATTATATTATGACTTTTAAGACTAAAAAGTCAAAAAAGAAATCTTATATTAGAGTTAATACAAGAGAACTTGATAGAGCTCTAAGTACAAAGTGTTTACCTGTTAGACATAGTTTACACCTCATTATCTGAGATCTGGTAGTATATCTCAGAAGTCCAAAATAAAAGTTATGTATTATCTGAGAATATGAAAGACAGTTTGGAATAATCTTTAGCTTTAGCTTATATGTTACACTTTTACTAGTCATATCAGTTATATATTTCAATATGGGACTTGGAGCTTGGTAGATAGAAAACTACTGAAAGGTAGTAATATGTGTTATTGCTAACACTCAAAGTGGATGCTAGTTTTAGTTGATTTTTAGGATAACTGTTATTGTATAAACTACCTGATTATATACTAGTTAGTATATCTAGAGTAGCTATTTGAAATGTAAACTACTAAGTGAGTTACTCTGATTTCTAGTAATTTTTAGATGTCATGAAATGGGGTCTATAGATTTAACAAAAGTTAGCAAGGATATCCAAGGTGGAATGAAGAGTTATGATCTACATCAAAAGGGGTTGGGAAGTATAAATGAGGAATAGGAGGTTATTTATAGGTTGGAATAGATGTAGATAGAATACAGGATATGACACTATCTTACATACACTAGAATAATGGTTTATATTATATTAAACCTAGTTTTTTCTAAAGAGTATATATTATTCATAAGATCAACATATAGTAAATATATTGTATAACATTATTGTTCTGAAATCTTCTATGTCCTTTTGTGTGATGTATGACTATGTGACATAGTATCATGTTGTGTGGTAGTTTGTGATATCATGCTAACTTTTTTTTTAAATCAACAATTTATTATATGGAGTACAAAGGCAGTCTGCAGTAGTTACTTTGTAACTATATATATTTAGAAACAAACAACATAAAAATATAAAAATAAAAATAAAAACAAAACTATATCTAAGAATAACAGGATTGCTACATTACTATACTCTACTTTTGTAAGAGTTCTTATTGTTTTCAACCATACTACTCTTTATTAAAGTAGTTGCACTAATAAGGACAAGTATTGCCATCTGCTTGATATTCTCCTTTGCAATTAATACACTTGAAGATATAAGAGCAAAGCTCACCTTCCTTTGTAGTAAGTCTTGGCAAGTTTAACTTATCATTTTCTTTGCAGCATCACATCTTCTTTCTATAATGTTTGGAATTGTAAGGTCCATTGTATTTGATGCACTTGAACATATAGAATCAACAACTAAGTGTTGCATGGCTCTATTTTCAACAGTTCTTACACTGTGGAACTCTGAAGTTCATGTTCATACCACAAATGGTAGCAATATATTGTCTGACATTAAAATGTTGATTGATGATAGATTTGGCTGTGGTTCTATTCTGTAAATCCCAAATGTTGTCCCAAATGACTGCCATGTCTGATTTGGGAAATGCTTTGATAATATGTGGTTTTAATGCTAGTATAATGTTGTTAAAGATATGCATCTATTTAATAACACTCTTAATGATATCAGAAGTAATGGAGGAATTTGATTATTCTGAAACATATGGTAGTCCAGTAATTTTCAAATATGACTTGGACTTTGGTAGACAAGGACTCTCAATGAAGTCTGAATTAATTTCATTGTTGCTCTTTAGGCTCTTCTTAATGACTTTCAAGTCCAACACAGTTATAGGCTTGTTGGTAATAATGATAATTCTATCATTAATTCTTCAGATAAAATTGGCTGAAATATCTGACTTAATTTCTTTCAGACACCTATTAATATTAATGATTTGCTGATTAGCTGAATTGATAATAAACTTAGTGTTTGAATCAATTATTGGAATAATAATTTGTTTTCTAAATGGCTCTTTCATTATCATATTAATTTTGGGTTTTTTTGCACCTATATTCTTGTTGGTGATGTTAATAATCTCTGCTACCTTATTGGCTGATTAAGTAGAAAAAACATCTTTGATGTGAAAAATATCTTCAACGATCAACAATAAATTAGTTCTTAAAGCCTAAGTATATGACTTCTTGATGTTAGAAGATTTTGGGGCCTTTTTATTGATAGAGTTAGTTGACTTATCTTTATTCAACCTAGATGAATTTAATGAGATCAGAATAGAAGGAGAAATTGTTGAAGAAATTGTCATGGACAAAGAAATAGAGGCTGGTATCATAGAAATAAGTATTGGTATATTAGGGACTGATACAGCAGGAACTGACACCATTGGTTCTTTTACATTTTTGGGAGTGGTGAATTGTAATGCTATACACTTATAAAGAGTGGTAGCTGTTCTTGTAGTCAGCAATGAGCCTATCCTATTTAGACTCATGGATAGTATCAAGTAAACACCAGATGACTATACTACAATCTTCTAGTACTGGAAGATCTGCTGCTTGTTTATCACCAAAGAGATGCTGTTTAATTTTCCTATTCTTAAAAATGAGTATGTGATTTTTTGAGCATTATTGCTCAGAAATTTGTTGACCCCAACTAACAAGATGGAGGAAAATATACCATCCTATGGCTCTAGGTCTGCAGACTAATTGTTACCATAAGATATCACTGTCAATTCTAAATTAGATCTAATGCTAGATATGTCCATATCTTGACCATCAGGTATAGATACATTGTTTCCTCTTATTTGAACATGAGTGTCAGATTTACAAAGTTTGGACCTAAGTTTCTTTTAATTCTCTTTCTTTCTTTTAGTTTCTACTCTAGAAACTGGGGATAGGGTTTAGTGTGATATAATGGTCACAGTGTCACATGTCACATATCATGTGGTAGCAAAGGAAGGATATAGAAGGTTCTGGAAAGATAATGTCATACTGCATGTTTAACACATGTTGACCTTAAGGCAAATATATGGTCATTTAGAGTAGGCTAAAGTAGTAGTTGCATGGACTATGAGGTTTTAGTATATAAGATAGACAATCCTGTACAGAGTTCTCTATTGAGTTCTCTTGTGTAAACTCTATACAAGGTTCCTTTTTTTGACCGATTCTAAGGTCTTTAAGTCATAACAATGAGGCATGGAAACAATGTTTCCTGCTGTTTGAGCAAAAGATATAAGAAGAGGAGTCAACTGGATAGGTGTATCCACAGCCATAGATGTATTGAGAGTAGTCTAGGAAAAAAGAATTGATATATAGGATTATCATAAGAAGTAAAGACTTTCTTAAAGCTCACATATTTGGATTTCATAATTCACTTGCTTGTAGTGTTGATTAGAAGTAAAGGATACAATGTATTTGCTATGATTTCTATGAGCATGTTACAGACCTTAGAGTGGATCAAGAATAAGAACCTTATATTGGATTAATACAAGAAAACTCAATAGAGTTCCTAGTACAAAGTATTTACCTTATATACTACACTAGATGGTCCATGCTACTACTATGTCTAGCCTACTCTAAAGACTATGTACAAACCATAAGGTCAATATGTGTTAAATATATTATATAACATTATTGTTCTAAAAGCTTCTATTATGTTCTATCATAACCACATAACTGTGTGACCATTACTGTGATAGTGATGTGTGACTTGAGTGATACATCATGTGACAGCTGTGACAGTGACATCACATTGAATCCTAACTCTAAATAAAAGAAAAACAAAAATGAAGATAAAATGAAAAGAAAATAGAAAAATAAAAATAAAATAAAGTTCATTGCTCACAACTCTAACAGAGTATTAACCATACTAGATGGTGGTAAGAGAAAAGAAGCATGGTTGTGTCATACTAACTTCTAACTCTAAGTTTAAAATAAGAAAAATAAATAAATAAAAGTAAAAATAAAATAAAATAAGTCTTCTGTTTTTAACTCTAATATATTATCTAATTTGCTATAGTAGTACTATAGTTATTTAGTTAATTATAGTTGTAGATATTAATTAATCAAGTACATAGACCATATGCTTGGACCATCCTGCTATAATATATATAGTAGTGGTATAATAGTAGAATACTTTATCCAAATATCATTTGGAGTTTCTAGGCACTTATAACTCTTCAAGTAAACTAATCTCCTTATATTTATTATGTTTTATAACATTTGTGACTGTTATATGATGACATCATATCACATTCTTAACTAAGTCCAAAAGAAGGAATAAGAAAACTAAAATATAAAGAAAAAGAGAAATTGAAAAGAAATCATAAAAGTAAAAAACATTCAGGTCTACTTTAGGGATTTTTAACAGTTAAGTTGAAAAGAGAAAAAAAAAAGAATAAAAAGAATATAATGTAGATATATCTATACTAGGAATTTTATCAAGTTCTCTTGTGTTAATCCAATATAAGATTTCTCTTTTACTCCTTTTCTACTTTTCTTCCGTTTTTTCTATTTTTCTTTTGATTTTTCTCTCTTTCTTCTTTTTCTTTTTGTTTCAGACTTAGTAAAAAGGAATAATGTAATGTCACAGTCACAGTTACAATGTCATGTGACACAAGAGAAGGTGATGTCATATATAATAAGATAACTCTTAAAGATAAAAGTATATTTATATATTGAGTAATATAAGAGAACTCAATAGAGTTTCTACTATAGAGTAGTCTACTTTATATAACTCATAACATTTAGAATAAGCTAGATATAAAATGTGCACAGACCACGTACTAGAGGTATATAGAGTAGACTTATCTGTACTAGGAACTCTACTAAGTTCTCTTGTGTTAACCAATATAAGGTTGCTCTTTATTTCTACACTAGGACTTATTATAAAATGAGTGATAAGTTTGGAGTTTACAAAGAAGAAGGGATTCAAGTTGAAGAAGATTGAGAGGCTGGTATATGTGAGGAATATAGATGGAACATTTAATAAGGAGAGGTCAATAGAACATATGGTGGAGGTGAATAAAGGACATAGGGAGAAGACAGAGATAGATGTGATAGCCTAGAAGATACCTTCTATTACAGATTTCTTGTATCAAGCCATTGAATTGATATAACATAATATATTATCTACTCTGTCAAAACTGATAGAGGCTTACCAGTCAAGATAGGTCGACTATATATAGAGGAATCAGGTAATAGAT
>Ga0157363_1004818_pt1 | contig 12517 bp, 8 predicted proteins | sample AttsexASBM1_FD_111477 | JGI IMG/M metagenome (GOLD analysis project Ga0157363, IMG submission 111477) | Fungus gardens microbial communities from leaf cutter ant in Ribeirão Preto, State of São Paulo, Brazil - Atta sexdens ASBM1 | ecosystem: Host-associated > Fungi > Mycelium > Unclassified ...
CGTTCTTGAAGCGTTGAAACCACTCACGACACATTCTTTCACTAATATCGGCCTCACCATAAATATTTGAGAGCATTCGATGAGCCTCAGCCGCAAATTTCTTCATATTGAAGCAAAAAATTAAAACCTCCTGCACATGACGAGAATTTGGCTCGTAAATTGACATTTTCAATCGAGAATAACTTTATGATGCAGACACAAATCGACTAATGTTTCTATGGGGTTATGTTGACAGATGCCCAAGTTTATTGTGTGACGTCTATGATCTATTTATTTCAACCACCACTTACCGCTAAAGCCGTCTATAGGAAAACGGCGAAAGCAAAGTTGTACACCGAATATACTAAAATTTAAATCTTCTGCGTTTCAATTTTCCTTCAAAATCGGCACAAACTTTCTGAATAACCCAATACAATATTCAATTATAAAAATGATTTAATAATTTAATTAAATTTTTCACTTTTCAATTATCCAAATAAAATATAATAAAAGCATAAGAAGTAGCGCACAAAGGAATACGGAACAGGAAACAGAAATAAGAATTTCAATATCAGAAACTATAAATTACACAATACATGGTTTTTGATAAGTTGAAATTCTTATTTTGTTCCCTATCCTTTGATTATGCGCAACCCCTAATAAGCATTTAGCTCAAGTACAATATAAACAATTTACATTACTATGAAACAACATTGAGTAAGTGTCGGATAATCTAATCTCGCTTGGTTGACGTCGCGCGCCGTGATTAGTCTAATATTCGGGTTGTATTCACCTAGATCATTCATTTTATTTCTAATCAAAGAGACAAAAGAACGTAGCTCAATTATTTTTACATTACAACTTTTTTTAACTTGGATTAAGACGAAAAATTTCCTATTTATAATTTTGAATAATTTAAATAGCATTTATGGTTCATTTTTAAATAAAAACTTTTTTTTTATTCCAATTAGAAAAAAATTTTTTTTTATTCTAATTAGATTGGAAAATTGCATTTCAGAATATTGAATTGAGTTCAGAATATTGAATACTCATGTTGCACAGAAATTGCTGATATTATTTTTGAATTTAAGTGAATTAAAAAACTGTATACTTTCTATTCATAATTCCGAATTGAGTAGTATTCACGATGTACACAGAAAATGTTAATATTATTTTTAGATTGAAAGGCATAGAGATTCTATGCAATTCCTATAAATGAATAAAAATGCATTCAGGATTGAAAAGGCATAGACATTTGCTTTATGCAATTCCTATAAATGAATAAAAATACATTCAGGATTGAAAAGGATTCATTTTAACATTTATGAATCCGTATTTCTGAAAATCTGAATCCATTTTAATCTATTTCAATCCATTCTCGTTTGCTGAGTACATAAACATATGCGTGATGACGTTTTTCGCTGTCTTAGTATTTTTCACTGCCGCCGTCGTCCTTCCCAAAAATGCATCAGTAACAAAGGCTTACATACACTTACCATCTCTCTTCCTCTTATGTTTTGTCATCTTACCCGTCATTCTCATTGTATCTTCTTCTCGCACGCAAAAATATTTTATCACGTTTTTTATTTAATGATTTAAATAGAGAGAGACCGCTTAATTCGATCGTGACAGTCTGTCACAATAATATTGAGCGCGAACAGCTGGCGGCGCGCATAATATGATAGTGCTGTAATAAGCGCTGTAATAGCGATAATAAGAAAAGAATGAGTAACGTCATATACCCAGATATATAGTTTAAATATGCGTTTAGTTTTATATATAACATAATTTTACTATATTATATAACTATATTATATAACATAATTTAACTATATAATATAATTCTTATTATATAGTTCTTACAATATTTATAAGCAGGAACTTAATTTAATTTAATTTAATTTACTTAATTTCAAATCGAATTTTAAACATCCGCTTCCGATTAGCAATAAAATATACATTTATTTTTCACACTATTTACAATATCTAAAGCACTATTAATTCACATTTTATATTTGATTTTTTATTATTAATTTTATGCAAAAAATCTACAGCATCATATTTATCGATGATACATTTTTCACCTAAAAGTGTTATAAAATATTTAAATTTTTCATTGACGATATTGCATATATGGTACTGGCAGCTCAGAGTATACGTTCTCGACGCAATGTTTGAGTTCGAACATGAAGAACAGGATTAATGATTTCATATACAGACATGTTTTCGCGCAGTGTTAATTTGATTACGCTCACATCACGCATTTTTACGATTTCTATCACTAGAACTCTCTTGGACTAATAATGATGATAGTGCGATTGATTGCACGAACCGTTTAATATCCGCGCGTCTTTCGATGAAAGCCTGCTACATTGCACGAGGCAAAATTATGTTGTTACCTTGGTTGCAATTATAATTTCCACAAAAGACACAGATCCGACGTTTCTGACATCGGATCCACGTAGTTGTAAGCTATAGGAGTCAGTATAAATCTTCTTCCCAATATACAAAGTGTATGACGAGGTTTATTACAAGAAGATGCTCTGCAGAAAAATAGTAATATATATATATATAATAGAGAAAAAAGAAAACAAACTGTAGAAAAAAGGTATAAAAAAATTTATAAAGTAAAAACTTATTGTTTATAAACTTTTCATTTTGAATAGAATAAAATCTCATACATGTTTGGAAAGCATTGCAGTAATGATCTGTCTGAACGATTGATGCAATAACATTGCCCTAATTCTTTCTAAGTTTCGTTCCCTCCATCACATTTCTTCAGGAATACATATGGAATTGTTCAACCAACACAAGCGAGAGATCAATAATGCAAGCGCCGATATACGACAGCTTAGAGTAATAAAAGAACTTTTTAAGGACATTCAACATATTAATACGACATATTTCGCGATGACATCATGAATGTAATTTTGAGACATTATAAAATTGTATGCATAATGATATAAAATAAAGATCGAGATGCATTGCGACATTGCCGAATAGTGCGCATAATGATATATGTTCTACCCATTGTAGACCTATACTCGCCAGTATTCTCTATACTCTGTCTGCTACCCGTGATCCTATACTTATAGTATTCATGCTCTTTCTTCTTCCCTTATATTCTCTCTTACGTTCTCTTTTCTTCTTGCTTACAATTTTATTAAATATAGTATTTGTTTCACGATTTTTTAATGATATGATTTAGCAATGATTTTAATTTAGCAAATAATTATAATAATATTTCTAGTAATGTAATGTAATACAAATAGCTAAGCGTTCCTAATTATCAAACCATTATAAACTATTATTGAGTAGCTTTCGAATACTTATTGTACTGCGTTGTACTACTGATCAGCTATCATATTATTAATTAATTCCAAATAACTATAAAGAAAGAAGATTTTATACTCAAGGAGAAACAGGAATATGCTCAAAATTACGTGACTCTGCAGATAATGTTATATAAGAGAGCGAAAAAAATATTTTAGGATTGTGATGGAAATTCAGAAAGAAATAAAGATTAGAATTATAATTTCTTATCATTCAATTTTTATTTTAATAATTTGATTAATTTATTTGAGGAAAAGTACGTCTTCTTACCACATATAATTCTAAATCATTGAATAGAGGCAAGGAAAAAGGAGACTAAAAAAATTTTTTTAGTTTAGTAATATATTTAGTATCATATTATACATTTAGTAATATATTTAGTAATATATTTAAGTATCATATTATATATTTTTTATAACCCATTAATTTATTTCTTACTTAAATGTAACGCAGTGTAGACAATTTCATCTGAAGCGCACATTACTAATGATCACACTACATGATTGAAGTTTCATAAACTTCACGCAATCCTTTAATGCATCACATTTATTGTTAATAATACAATTTTTGTGTATAGTAGTCACAAATTGTTGATATATATTCTCTCGCACGCGATTTTATTAAATATGGTATTTATTTTATGACTTTTATGATGCAATTTTACAATAGAATGATACGAACACAATTTTAATAACATTTTAATGATACAAGTCGACCGGACGCGCTTTCGGAAAGATGAAGAATTTTTTTGGCATGGTATACACAAATTGCTCGAAAGATGTATAGTTAGCGAGGGCAAGTACTTTGAATAAATTTGTTTTTGCTTCCTAGGAAAAAAAAATGTGTTTTTCTGACTAAAAAATAGCGGATTTAAGCTTATATACCTGGTAGGTTTTGACCGGCGCCGCAACATGTGATCGAGCATTATCTTACAGAGAATAATTTTATTATACCTGGAGTAGTAGTGGGCACGTTTTTTCTTGAGTGCTCGGCTCAATCTCATCAATTGTGTTCGGTAGAGAGCCCCAGTAATGGTCTCGTTCGATTTGAGCAACTCATAATATACGACACCAAGCTGATCCCAAATACACAACATGAGTTTTTTTCCATAAATATTCGGCTTGACTGTCGATGTTGAAGCATGGTGCCAGGTGGTCCCCATGATTTCCTCTTCTTTGGATTATCGTAATGGATCCATTTTTCATCACCAGTGACTATACGATGCAAAAAACCCTTTCGTTTATGCCTGGCAAACAGTATTTCACATGTGAAAAATCGGCGTTCAATGTTTCTCGGCTTCAGTTTATATGGAACCCAATTCCCTTGCTTTTGAATCATTCCCAATAATTTCAAACGATATGAAATTGTTTGTTGAGTTACTCCTAATATAAGTGCAAGTTCTTTTTGTGTTTGGCACGAATCTTCATCCAATAATGCTTCCAATTCCGCGTCTTCGTACACTTTCAGCCTTCCGCTACGTTCTTTGTCTTCGACGTCAAATTCACGGTTCTTAAACTTTTGAAATCACTCATGACAACTTCTCTCACTTAAGGCAACATCACCATATGCTTCTACAAGCAATCTATGAGCCTCAGCTGCAGATGTCTTCAAAAAAGAAGTAAATCAAAAGTTCCCGCAAATGACGCTTATTCGGCTCAAAACTCGACATTTTCGTACAAAAAAAAATATATGCTGATGCAAAATCGCTAATATTTCAAGGTTATGGTGTTGTCGGATGTCCAATCTTACAATATGTCGTTTTACATCAAACAATTTTAACTATAGTTTATTAGTGGCGCCGTCTTTTGCAAACGGCGGAAACTTATTTCTACTCCTAATAATATTTTGTTAACTATTGTGAAAATTGCAAAATGATAGAGGACTTTTCAACTCAATTCGATTCACTCTATCTGCTCATAATGCTTGCTCATATATATATATATATATATATATATATATATGTACCACTCTTTTCAAAATATATAAATATCTGACGGCTTTTTGACAATATTTCAAATAGAATTTAGCGAGTAATTTTTTGCAACGGTTGGCATCACTGTAGTCTAATTTCCAACGAGGATTTAAATCGGATCAGAATGTCAGAACCAATCAACTATAATCAAGTATTTCCCTGTTACAGTCGAACGACAGTAGAATTCTCAACTGTAGTTGGTTAGTTCTTACATTCTGATCCGGATTAAATCCTCGGTTGAAACTAGGTCAATGTCAAGTATGTATGATGTAGGCATAGTTTATACAGTAGTGTAACTCTCTGTCGGTACCTTAGATGGCCAGTGGAGTACGCATGCGTGAAATAAGTAAGTTATCTAGCGTTGTCACGATTATTACCTAAATTTCTTTCTTTTTTCATCCTTTTTTCAAATCCTTTGTCAAAATTTCTGGCAAAACTCATTAGACTCATTTATTTGTATCGCAATCCAACGAATTCGTTGAAGTGAATAAGTGCTATTGTAAGAATATATTTGAGCATATTAGAGCATGCTCGAATAAATTTGATATTGCAATGAAATAATTTAAATTTTATGAAAATTAATAAAAATAAATTGTAAATTTATTGAGAAATGAAAACGGTTCACTTGCACACTGTATCAATTACCCACATCACAGCCACTCACAGCGACCGGTGTCTAGGGCCTTTCCACTATTCAAACACTGTGATTGGTGTCCAATTGCAACGTGTCCATTGACATATATTCTTGAAAAATAAAAAAAAATGTAAAAAAAAAGGAAAAATATTAAATTAATTTAAAAATATATATTTGTATAAAGAAATATTATGTAATTATTTAGCTATAAAAATATTAAGAGAAAGCTGATATAAAAGAAATTTATATATATATGCCCAAAAAATAAGTTTAAAATACAATAAATAAAAAGAAATCTTTCTTGCTCTTTTTTATGTTACTTTTGTTCACTTTTTCACTTTATCACTATTTCAAAAATTAGACCAATCTCTTGAGATTTCTCATACAACATTTCATCAAATACACGTAATACTTCCCTCTAAATTTCTACTCTAACCATGTATGCTTGAAAGACAAATGTTTAAGTGGAACATGAAACGCTTATTTAAATAGAGAAAGAAAGAGAAAGCAATAAAAAAAGGAGGAAAAGAGACGTAGCAATTTACTTATTTCATATATGTGCACTTCATTTTGGCTGACATAAAATCAGAAGAGTTGCTACTGTATATATTATAATATAGGCATCACTGGCCCAGTTTCCATTGAGGATTTAAATTAGATCAGAATGTAAGGCTGAATTTTCACTTGACACTACGCACTCATTTTGACGAATATCAAGCGTCAATTTTGATCACATGACTTGTTTTGATGCTGAAAATCAGCGTCATAGCGTCAAATGAAAATCTAGCCTAAGAATCAACTGCAATCGAATATTCTTCTGTCATTCGAACAAGGATCGTTGTAACAAGGGAATACTCAACTGTAGTTGGTTGGTTCTTACATTCTGATCCGGTTTAAACCCTCCATGGAAACTAGACTATTATGCAATCTTGCTGCAGCGTTTTTTCGTTATCCAATCAAAAGCTACAACTAAGGCTACTATCTTCATTTTCAATCATGTATTTTCACCTGAAATTTTCCAATTCATTTTTCATTTTTCACTCATCGAAATTTCACGTGAAACTTTACATACATGAACTTTTCATGTATAGCAATTATATTAATGCGGTATTGCATGGACAACTGAGCAATCCATATAATCTATAACCTATAACAATAGAAAGAAAAATAATAATGAACGTAACTGTGAAACAAAAAGAAATGTTATTAAAGTATTAAAACGCAATCCCGAATTAGTGAGGGATAGAATAGGCAGAAAAAGAATCCAGATATGGCCTCTAAACGGTAAATCCGGCCACTTTCGGCCCAGATATAACATCTAAACGGTAAATCCGGTCACTTTCAGCCCAGATATGGTCTCTAAACGGTAAATCCGGCCCGTATATGGATTCTAAATGGTCAATCCGGCCACCCTCGGCCTGGATATGACTTTTAAACGAGAATGGATTAAAATTGGTAAATTTAAAATATTATGTAATGTATTATAGTAATTGCTAAGAAATATATAATATAATTATTTGACAAAATATAATATTTTTAGTCTCATTTTTAGTCATTTTTAAATCATTAATTGTATATGTATATGTACATATATGTGTATATGTACGTAATAATAGTTTTTGTAATATATATTATTATAATAGTTACATGTATATAATATATATATAACCTCTCTTCCATCAATGCGATATTACTTCTTCAATTATTAATGGCGTCTGCCTTAAAATAAATTATCGGAAGACATGTTAGTTCCGAAATATTTATCAATTCCCTAGATTTCTGCTTTTCCGCCACCACGGTCCTTGGCTAAAAAATTCACGTGACAATTTCACATTTTCACAGTTAGGAAAATTACATGATTCCTCAAAATCATAGATAATCATAGAATTCACATGAAGCTTTTTCACTTTTCACATTTCCACTCTAAGGGAAAAGTTACATGATTGACTACCAGGGATCAGGGGATCGATTGTGAATTTTGAAAGGAGGTGAAAATTACAAAAGTGAGCAAAGGTTACTAGGTATTGACCAATTAAATTATGAATACTCTAGTGAATTTGCTCACTTTTGTAATTTTCACTTCATTTAAAGATACACAATCGATTCCCAGAAGACGAAGATAGCCTTAGCCATTGCTTTTACATAACGAAAAAACGCTAGTACACACACTATGGGAGCTTTCCAGCAAAAAACACAAGAATCATTCCTTGTTTAATAATCAGTAAGAAACAAAGACGGAACTGACTTTTTGTGCCTTTACTAGAAAGCTCTCCATGTTATCCCTTCCACTGACGCTGCGTGAAATTGCACCTTTTAATGTGATTGTCATAGCAACGACGCAGTGAAATATTTTGACATGGATGTTGATATTCGACCACGTTTGACCAATTTCGATAATGACTAACGTAATGTCGAATTGCTGTACATAAAGAATCTCGTTCAAACCAATTTACAATAATAATCCAAGAATGAGCGCAATCTTTAATGGGAGTGATAATAATGAAAACATTATTATTTTTGATATATCAAAAAATGAAAGAAAATTAAATGAAGAATTTAAAGTACTTCAACGAAAATTGAAAGGAAAGTGGAAATTTATCGAGTAAGTTAAAATTTATATTGAATAATCAACATTATTTATTAATTATATTAATCAATATTCTTATTGAGTTGAAAAACTTAAGTCGAGTGAATGTATTTTAGGAACAATGAAGTAATATCGCAAGAATCATTGACAAACGCCAAAATTCTCGTTTTACCAGGACCATTAAGTAAATTTACCGAACTCGAAATGAATTCTATCAGAACTTTTTTAAATTCTGGTGGCAATATTCTTGTCACGCTTGGAGAGGGTGGAGAAAATAAATCCAATACAAACATTAATTTTTTGCTAGAAGAATTTGGTATAATGGTGAATAATGGTAAAATATTTAGACAAAATAATTCTCTCTCTTCGTCTCTCTGTCTCTCTCTCTCTCCCTCTCTCTCTCTCTTCGTCTCTCTGTCTCTCTCTCTCTTTCTAAATAAATAAATAAATAAACAAATATAAATAAAAATTCATATTTTAATATTTATATTTACAGATAGTGTAATCCGTATGAGTTACAGTCAAACAATGCATCCTAAAGAATCTCTAATCTCCCAAGGCTTATCAAATAAATCTATATTTCTGAAGAATCATGATGAGTACATGTAAGATAACCTTAAAATATTTCTCTTGTAATTTCAATTATTAATAAATAATTATTTTAGTGATATGAAATTTTTGTATCCTTATGGTGCAACATTAAATGTGGTGCAACCATCTGTTGTTGCTTTATCCAGCGGATCAATCGCTGTTCCAATGAATAGACCAATCTGCGCATATCATTGTGTAAAAAACAATAATGGCAAACTCATTGTATTAGGTTCATCTAGAATGTTAACAGACACTTACATAGAAAAAGAAAATAATGATGCATTACGGGAAATGATTTTTGACTTTTTTGAAATAAAAAATGTCACAGAAAAGAAAGATCTTCATACAGATGATATAGAAGTAAGTTATTTATTATATTAGATAGTGACCTTTTTTTCTAAGTGTATAAATAATACAAATAAATATAACACAAATATTAAGATTTCTTAATCAAATTTTCTCTACAAAAAAGAATTGATAAACTGTATCTTTATGTACAGTTTTGGGAATACAATTTTGTACCAGATATAACACAACAGGCTGACAATCCAAAAGTTTGCACATCAGATTTAGATAATATTGACATACCTCGTGAATACACTAAATTATTTAAAAATTATTTTTATTCTATAAATTTAAATATGGTACCAGCCTGCATAAAAGCGTATGAGGTTTTAGGAGTAAAACATGAACCACTTACTTTGATTCCACCTCATTTTGAAGCACCTCTACCTCCCACACAAGCTTCAGTGAGTATATAATCTAATTTCTATATCTATTTCATGAATTTATATTCTCTTTTATGCACTTTATATAAACTTGAATAATTCTACAGATATTTCCTCCAAGCTTTCAAGAATTACCGCCACCTGCTTTAGAGCTGTTCGATCTAGATGAAGCTTTCAGTTCTGATTTATTAAAATTATCACAAATTACTAATAAATATATGGCAACGAAAGAGCTATCAAATGACAAAGAATTAGATCATTATATCAGGGAATTTGGCAGTATAATAAGGATAAATAATTCTGACACACACACTGCTAAAGAAGTATTAAATTTTGTTTTTCAAAAAATCTGCAGTTATAAGACAATGCATGATTGAAATTTTTTTATTAAAAGAAAATGTAATTTATCATAAATAGCTGATTGTATCATATTAATTGATTAAAGTTTAATAAAATGAAGAAAATATTGCGTTTATTTATTTCAATTTTCCTTTTCACATTTATTAATTTAACATCTATCGGTAATGCAGACTTTTGAGATTTTAGTTATGTTTTAATCGAGAGACAGCGGCGGTATGATAGAAACACAACCAGTCGTAATCGTTGCCTTTGTCACTTAAAAAAATATTACTTTCACTGAAAATTATATAATTTAAAAAGCTATGGTTGCTTAGTCTACAATAATAAAATAGTGTTTGTATTTTTAAAAAGATCTCTGACTTTTATGCAATTAATAAGTCATTACGAAAATGTCTGTGTTTTTCGTAAATACGTAAGTAAACGAACTTCTATGGTTTTTAGGTTATACATTATTGCATTCTCGATACACTGTAAAATTGTAAAAGGGAAGATTTTCAAATCTACGAAATAAATAGAGCTTCGCATTGCTTGCACTTTTAGCACTCGACATTTTCGCTTTCTCTCTTTTTAAGGTAAATATGTATCTATCTCATTTTAAATGCAAACATTTGGGGATTTCATGCAACGCGAACAGACTATTCTTTTACTTTTTAAATGATTTAAAGTATTTTATAATATGTCATAATTTATTTTTTGCATACTTATTGCAGTGAGAAGTTTTTATATCGTAGAATAACAAGAATAAGTCGTAGATTTTATTGCAAAAATATTTAATGTGTATAAATATTATTATGAGTTAAGATTTTGTGTTGAGCGTACTTTATATTCTAACAAAACCTTTATTGGGCTTATAAAGCTTTTAATATATTTGATTAATATTTCTTAATTTTTTTTATCATAGAAATTCGTAACATATTTATTTATAATTATAGTATTAACATTAGGTACATATAATATATATATATATATATATATAATTGAAATTTTCATATTCATTTGTACAGGGTATATAATATATATATACATTTAATAAAATCAATGATCATAAATTTGGAACTTATCATAATTTACTAACAATATATTCTTCCAGATACTTTCAGAAAAACTCAGAAATAAATTTTATTCAGCTGTAAATAGTTTATAACTAACTTTCTAATTTATGATTATGTCTGCTACTTTTTATACTCTGATCCCTACCTTCTATCATTAAAATTAATTCTTTGTGTATATATTTCATATATTAAGAATTTTTATGTGTTTAAATAAAAAATATTAATCAGCAGACAATGTTTTCGAAATAAATAATTGTTAAATATTTGTGTAATATAAAAATATCAAATAAATATTTAAAAAATATTTTTTTATGTTGTATGCTGATTGGGATACTAAATTGATGTCTATAATAAAAGTTTTCATAAATTTAATAATAATGTTCATAATAAATAAATAAATAGAATAAAACAAAAGATTTTTGTTTTTACAAGAGAATAGAATAATAAAAAAAATATTTTCTATATTAATAGAAATCAAGACAGCGAAGTGGAAGGCGACTCAAATGGTGACTTACAGATTGCCTCACCGGGCAGTTCCGAGGCTCAACAAGCATTGACTCATTTCTGGCCAAAAGTTATGGAAGAAATAAAAAACATCACAACTGTTAGTAAAACCAATCTAAAAAAAATTTACTTTTTCAGTATTTAAATAAATATCTTTGTTATATAGATGGATCTTAAAACGCAATCTTTACCATTGGCAAGGATAAAAAAAATCATGAAACTAGATGGAGATGTAAAAATGATAAGTGCAGAAGCACCTATGCTTTTTGCCAAAGCAGCAGAGATCTTTATACATGAATTAACTCTCAGAGCTTGGGTGCACACAGAAGATAATAAAAGACGAACTCTTCAACGAAATGATATTGCAATGGCGGTTACAAAATATGATCAATTTGATTTTCTTATAGATATAGTACCCAGAGATGAAATAAAACAAAGTAAGGCACAAAACGAGGCCACTGTACGAACATCTATGAACTCGGATCAAGTTCATTATTATTTTCAATTGGCGCAGCAGCAAGCTTCAACGAATCAAGGTGTGCAGAATAGTGGCACTACCACGCAACCTATACAAATTGTTCAACCTTCTAGTGGGCAAATTCAGACTATAAATATCGGCAGTCCAGTAGAACAGGTATTATTTTTTTAATTGATTAAAAAAAAAGAATATATATATATATATATATATATATATATATATATATAATAAATATTTATATTTCAATTTTTTGAGAGCACCAACACACCTACGCCACAAACTGTGACGTTTCAAAATCC
>Ga0157363_1004820_pt1 | contig 12515 bp, 11 predicted proteins | sample AttsexASBM1_FD_111477 | JGI IMG/M metagenome (GOLD analysis project Ga0157363, IMG submission 111477) | Fungus gardens microbial communities from leaf cutter ant in Ribeirão Preto, State of São Paulo, Brazil - Atta sexdens ASBM1 | ecosystem: Host-associated > Fungi > Mycelium > Unclassified ...
ATTTTTATATGAAAAGGTGCATAAAAATCGAAATAAATCTTTCTTATTACGCTTGGGCGTGCGTGCATGCATGCGTACATGTGTGTGTGTGTGTGTGTGTGTGTGTGTGTGTGTGTGTGTGTGTGTGTGTGTGTGTGTGTGTGTGTGTGTGTGTGTGTGCGTGCGTGCGCGTGTGTAGGAGGGGGGGGAGCGTATGTGCGTATATATCAATGATATGTTTATGATTTTAGTTTTTTGCCGTTCTCAGAATTACCCCGAATGAACGACATAGGCGTTTCATTCCTTTGATTTTCGTGAGTCCCCTTACCTGGTTTGGGATGCACAAAAAAAATAAAGAGAAGTGAAAAAAATTTTCTGTCCTGTATTGTAATTGCACTTCAGCAAGCATTCGATATTTTTGCGCACAGTGTTTTATACGCGGAAACAAACATTCGAGTAATTAAATATCTCGCACGTGAGAGATAAAGAAACTCACGCATTCAAATGATACGCGTGAGAGAAATAAAAATCTAACAAAATCTAAATATATGATTATAAAAATTACTTCGATTTTTATGCTATTTTTTCATATAAAATTGCGCGCGCGGGCGTATGTATATGGGAGTGGAGGTGGGTGATGAGAATGAAGTGAGGAGATTAGGGGAGTAAGAATGAGGGAAGTAAGATAAGGAGCATAAGATGGGAGAGTGGATGGCATATTGGTATCTAAAATTTCTTCATTTATATATAGAAATTTAATTTTAAGATATTAATAAAATAAGACTAACGATGTTACAATCTTTGAAAGTTTGGTCAAGGAAACAATGAGGGAAAATGGAAAGGGTATGGAAAGACGGTTAGACTCACAGGTATACGCGCAGAGGTGAACACCTATGAGTCGTATGCATCTTTTCGGTCCCAGAATATGGGTCAACGTCTCGAAAGGACGCTATGACACCTGTTCCGATGACATCCTTCTGATCAACAATGCGAACGTCGGTCCTACTTTTTACGTCAAAGAACTTAATTCTTTTGACGGGACTGGACCTTGTACAATCTCAGGTATTAGGAAAGGATGCGAGTGATGATTTAAAATAAATTGAAATTGGAAATCTTTATTTATAATATATTAGGAGTACAAATAAGCTTCCACCGTTTGCAAAAGACGGCGCCACTAATAAACTATAGTTAAAATTGTTTGATGTAAAACGACATATCATAAGATTGGACATCCGGCAACACCATAATTTTGAAATATTAGCAATTTTATATCATATATTTTTTTTTGTACGAAAATGTCGAGTTTTGAGCCGAATAAGCGTCATTTGCGGGAACTTTTGATTTACTTCTTTAAGTTGAAGAAATCTGCAGCTGAGGCTCATAGATTGCTTGTAGAAGCATATGATGCCTTAAGTGAGAGAAGTTGTCGTGAGTGGTTTCAAAAGTTTAAGAACGGTGAATTTGTCAAAGACAAAGAACGTAGCGGAAGGTCGAAAGTATACGAAGACACGGAATTGGAAGCATTATTAGATGAAGATTCTTTTTGTATCAAACACAAAAAGAACTTGCATTAGGAGTGATTCAACAAACAATTTCATATCGTTTGAAATCATTGGGAATGATTCAAAAGCAAGAGAATTGGGTTCCATATGAACTGAAGCCGAGAAACGATGAACGCCGATCACATGTGAAATGCTGCTTGCCAGGCATAAACGAAAGAGTTTTTTGCATCGTATAGTCACTAGTGATGAAAAATGGATCTACGACAACCCAAAGAAGAGGAAATCATGGGGACCACCTGGCCATGCTTCAACATCGACAGCCAAGCCGAATATTCATGGAAAAAAACTCATGTTGTGTATTTGATGGGATCAGCTTGGTGTCGTGTATTATGAGTTGCTCAAACCGAACGAGACCATTACTGAGGTTCTCTACCGAACACAATTGATGAGATTGAGTTCTCAAGGAAAAACATGACAAAATTATTCTCCTGCATGATAATGCTCGACCACATGTTGCGGCGTCGGGATCAAAATCTACTTAGAAACACTCAAATGGGAAGTTCTACCCCATCCGCTGTATTCTCCAGACATTGCTCCTTCCGACTACCACTTATTCTGATCGATGACGTATGGCCTGATCGATGGCCTGTCTGAGCACTTCACATCATATGAAGATACCAAAAATTGTATCGATGATTGGATAGCCTCAAAAGATGAAGCGTTCTTTTGACGTGGTATCCATATGCTACCAGAAAGATGGGAAAAAGTAGTGGCTAGCGATGGCCATTATTTTGAATAAAACATTATGTACCGTTCTTTCACAATAAATGCTTAATTTTTTATTAAAAACGGCGGAAACTTATTTGTACTCCCAATAATATAACTAAATTATAGCGAACACAATAGAAAAAAAACGAGATAAACCATTAAAGATTAGCATACAAACAATATATGAGACAATACTTAGCAAAATTAGTGAAGGTTAAGATTGCAAAAATTTATCTCTATATTAACTGAAATTTTTTTTTTATAGTAATATAGTAACAATTAAAATAAATATACATGATATCTTTAAAATAACATACCTTAAGTCAAAAATTGAAATAAAAAAGAGTTTCGGATACAAATAATGCATTAAACTTAGAGACAATGCGAAAAGAAATAAAAATATCTTGTTTTTTCCGATATTCCAAGACAAAATGGAATCACAAAAATGACATTCAAGGGAAGGAAGGAAAAGGATATTTGGAAAGTGATGAGAAAGAAAGTAAGAGAGGATAGAAATGTAGATGAATTCGTGGAAGGAATAATAAAGACAAGAAGGAATTAAGAAGGAGAGAGAGATTGAATAATAGATAGATAAGATTCAGGCAAAGTCTCTGTGTCATTTTGTCTGTTTAAGCTTTGTTTTTGTCTTTTTATGTACCATTTCGGATCATATCAATTTCTTATTATATGAAGATTCACTGTCCAATATCTTCACTTCATTCCATCTGAAATATGATAACGATATACATAACCTAATTTTTTCTTTTTTTGTTGATCTAGATAAAGAATTCGATGCGATCAGAACAATGTAATAATTGTTTAATTTAACATATTAATGCCGTAAGTGACACGTGAAAAATGCGAACAACATATTAAATCTCAAATGTCAAAGTTAACACTTTTGTCCTTTTTTATGTATAAATTGTCGTTCTAATAGTTTTGTGACAAGTAATCATGTGATCTTTTTTGTCGCTGAAAATGAGCGTTTAGCGTCAGCATGGTACGTTTAGGCTGCGATCAATGTAGACGCTCTCGCACTTTAAGCGCTTGTAATCTGTCTTTATCATTCATTATTAGACATAAAATAAGAATAGAAGTATTAAAAAATGCTGAAAACATCTAAATCGATCGTAGCCAAGGTAGAGCAATAAAAGCGTGAGCAAATAAGGGTTTATTGGCCAAAATAAACGTGAGCAATATTCCATCCTAATCCTAGTAGGTTAAATCTTTGTATATTTTCGTAACTAGACAATTGGCGGTATTGTTCTCGAGTTTTTGGATATATCTATCACCCTGCGTCGCAACAACATCTAATTATGTAGCATTGCAAGCGTTAGTTGCGGTGCTCGAGTCAATTCTTTTTACAGTTTTCCTTTCTCTCTCTCTCTCTCTCTCTCTCTCTCTCTCTCTTTGGTGTCATGGTATCCTGCGTGCGAAAAGTAAACCTTTTGTAAATCTCAGCGATAGATTTTAGTTAGCGCTCGATAAGATTAATTACTCTATGTTCACTGCGAGATCGACATCGATTACCGCTCATGTCATTAAGTAATTACTCGCGTCGTCAGATAAACACTCATATTGTAGATTTTTGAGTTTCTCATATTCTAATCTAGTAATGCGATACCGATATCCGAGCTATCGTACACACGCAATCACGTTTCTACTCAGTCTGTAAAATATTCATTTGAGTTTATATTAAACCGTCTTATGGCTTGTGAGTCGGAAACAATGAGTAACATTTTCTTGTGAATTTAAGGATTTCTCAATTTTCTTTCGCCATTAGTTAGCTATTTCAGACACGCTTGGCGCTTGGTGCCTTATTGAGTACAACGTAGTTATAGATTGGTGACCCAGACGTGAATGCGTCGCGTTCCGTTTAACCTAATACGCATGTCCTAACAAGCCGCTAGACATGGCTAGTGGCTCAACGAGCCACTATCCTCCTTAGGCGATCCAGGTAACGGTGTATATAGCACCGTCGCGTATAGCCGAAGTGTCTGCACTTGCGCAAAAGTCGGAATCCACGCCGTTCTGGAAATCGAAGCCAGATCTATGATTCGTACAAATGAAAGCTCAATTCTTCATCGCAATTATAACTGTAGATGAGACGAAATACAATTACAGTGTCTTGGCGATTCTTTGATCGAAGTTAGCGATATCGTTAGCTTAATCCGCCCGCGATGGATAAATACGCCGCGCTCAAAGACAGGTTAATTAAGAGTTTCGCGAATAGCGCCGAAAAGAAATAGCGTAAGTTTTATGACCGCCGTCCGTCGCAATTGTGACGTGCTGACTCGGATGAAAGATCTCGCGCAAAACGGCATGCTAGAAGAAATGCTTAAATCTTTATGGCTGCAGCGCCTACAAGTACAGACTATATTAACAACTACCAAGCACGAACTCGAAGAATTATTGCGACTACCAGACCGAATAACAGACATGCGCTGACGTTAACGCTGTCGCAGCAATTACACCGACAAAAGCCAATTCGGTAGATTCGCAAGTGTCCGCGCTTCTAGATCGAATGGAGAAATTGGAAACTCATTTATCGCGTGGCAAATCACAAGCCTCACGGAATTCTCTTCGCACCGTTCAAGATCACAATCAGAGAGCAAGTCCTGCTGGTATCATCGACGCTTTGGCGGCAAAGCTATCACGTGTACGCAGCTCTACAACTGGAAGCCAGCGAAATAGGAAAATTAGAAGCTGAACTATCCTCAGCGGCAGATAGTTTGATCGTGGTAGCTCGCCCGTCTCATAGTCAGCGACCGTCATCAAATTTTTGATGGACACTGGAGCGAATGTTTCGACCATTCCTGTCTCAAGCGATCGTTCTCACATTAGCGGGTACTCTGCTGCGGAATGATCATCTCTACGTATGGACAAAAATTACTTGATTTGGGATTCCGTTGTATTTTTCAATGGCCTTTCATAATCGCCGACACCTTCATTATTGGCTTAGATTTTCTAGCATGTTTCAATTTACTGCCTGACATACGGCATAAGTGTTTGATTGTGATAGCACATTTCTTAAAGTCTCTGCTTGTCAACAATGAAGCTATTCCTCGTTTAACAGCGTTGGCTGACTGCCCATTCTGTCCATTCAAAGAGATCCTAAGCAAGTTTTTTGAAATAACTAGGATCACGCACAAATAAACCATACGGAATGGAACATGTAATCGAAACAACGAGTTCCCCCGTGTCAAACAAAGCCAGACGACCCTGTTCAAAAAAACTCAAAGCAGCTAAAGAGTTTGAATACACGATGCAACAAGACTTATATAGATCTTCCAAGAGCCCTTGGGCTAGTTCCTTACATCTTGTGCAAAAGAAAAATAATGATTGGTGTCTGTGTGGGGATTATCGCAAACTCAATGAAGTAACTTTGCTCGTTACTCAATTTTGTTCTTGCAAGTCATCACACATTTCCTACATGGCAAAACCGTGTTCTCTACGATAGATTTAGTGCACACACATCAACAGATTCCAGTCCACGAATCGGATTCTTAAAACCGCAATCATTACACTGTTCAGATTCTTTGAATTTCCTTATATGATATTCGGACTACGTAACGCAGCATAAACTTTTCAAAAATTTATGGATCGAGTAACTGCAAGACTTGACTTCTGTTTTACTTATATTGACATTTTAATCTTCGCAAGATGAAACACAGCATAAGGAGCATAAGCATCTAAAAATACTGTTCGACAGACTTTAACAGCATGACATAGCAATCAATTCGAATAAATGTGTGTTCGGAAAAGCTTCTTGGGACATACAATCAGCGCTGAAGGCATCAAATCTTTACTCGAAAAAATCCAAACTATCGTCGCTGAATTTCAAGAACCAGCTACTGTCAAAGGACTTCGACGTTTTTTAGGAATGTTCAATTTTTATAGCCTTTCTCAAAGACCATTGCTACAAACGCCATTGCTAAATGTGATCTCGGAGCGTAAACGCAACAATGCGAAAATAAAATGAATTCCTGAGTTCAAACAATCCTTTCAATGAATTAAGAAACATCTCGCTCAAGCCACTTCGCTTTCCAGCATCTCCAGACAGCAAGGCAACACTCTCGTTGCAAACAGATATTGCTCTCAGAAAAAGCAATCGGTGCGGTATTGCAACAGGTATTACATAGCAACGGATTTTTATAACCACTCAGTTTCTTTTCAAGGAAGCTGACGCCTACGCAAATAAGTATAGCGCATATGATAGGGAATTATTAGCTATCTATATTATATGCTAGAGGAACGAAAATTTCACGTTATCACAGATGAAAAAAAAATCCTTCATGTACGCATTCAAGAAGAAATCGGATCAAATGTCATCAAGACAAACTATTCTTCATATCGGAGTTTATAACCGATGTACGTCACATTTCAGGCCTTGAAAATATTGTAACAGATACATTTATCTCGTGTCGATACTATCGTGTCGACACCAACTAGATAGACTTGATATGCAAGAGATTACAGAAGCTCAAGCCTCGGACGATGAATTGCAACAATTGAAGTAATCTACATCAACGTCTTTGAAGCTCAAAAAGTTTACCTTATCGGAAACAGCATCCAATATTTATATAAAGATTATGCGTTTCGCCAATGATATTAAGTATCAGGCTGTTCCTTGCCCTATGAAGTAAACTGCAAGTTAACGAAATTCTTGGCATTCTAAGAATGGACACGGAAGAAACCCGCGAAACGCATAATCTTTATATAGAAAGGATTCGTGGAAATCTCAAAAATATTATCCAATATTTACGTTTTGTGACTTCAGAAAAAGAGATCAGACCATACATTCCTGGGTCATTACGAAGACGAGTTTTTGACATGGTGCATCAAATGTCTCATCCAAGCGGCAGAGCAACTCACTGGCAAATTGCGCAAAAATTGATGTGACCCTTCATGGCTAAAGACATTAAAGAGAACCGCACTTGTCTAGCGTATCAGCAAGCTAAAATTCGGCATAACCATATCTCGCCTACCAAAATACGTTTCGAGTACGTATATCGATATATGTCCTCGGTCTTCTATCTCCATCCAAAAATTTTAGGTATTTATTAACAACGATTGACCGATTTACTCGTTGGCCATAAGTTATTCCATTACAGAATTGTACTGCAGATACAATGGCGAAGATGTTTTTATTCACACTGGCTAGCCAGATTTGGAACTCCACGCCTGATCACAACTGATCAGGCTCGCAATTCGAAGCGCAACTTCGACGCATTAACCAAACTCGTCAGTTCTAAACAGTGTCGAACAATCGTATATTATCCAGAATCTAATGGCATCATCGAACGATGGCATCGCTCTTTAAAAACTGCATTAATGTGTTACAGTGAAATTTCAGTGGACTGAATACAACGCCAGTAACATTACTCGGACTAAGAACTTGTTTCAAAGAGGATCTAGGCATTTCTATAGCGGTACTAGTTTACGTATTGAGCACTATGCTCAATGTACCGGCTGAGTTTTTCTCCTCTGAAGAAATGCCGAATGACCCACAAATTTTGAGGATCTCTGCGTAATTACGCAAAAGTTATGGCCTAGACCAACCTCTCATCATAGTTATTTTTTCATAAAGATTTGTATAACAGCTCTCATGTCAAAGTAGAAGGTAACAAGCGTCCCCTGAACTACCATACGCATAAAGTATTAGAGCGCATTTCGAACAAGGTTTTTGCTATAGAAGTAAATGTATCAACGTCACTCGACAGATTTAAACCCGTTTATTTAATAACTCAAGATTCAGAAATTACTCCACTGAGTCTTCGTCTTCAACTAACATTCCAGTGCAAAGTGAATCACCAAGACATATCCTGGTCCAGCAACCAAATGAAAGACTGTTAGATTTAAGGATTAATTCGCGCAATATTTATATTAAGCGATCAATAAGCATAAATTTCTGTTTGTTTCATTCAATTTTATTTTCTGTTATTTCGTTCTAGCAATAATTTAATCAGTATTTCTTTCCATAACGTTTACACTGGGAGGGGAGTACTGTGGCGTTGTAAGCGTTAGTTGCGGCAAGTCAGTTCTTTTTTCCGGCTTTTCTTTCTCTCTCTCTCTCTCTCTCTCTCTCTCTCTCTCTCTCTCTCTCTCTCTCTGGTGTCATGGCGTTCTGTGCGCGGATCTTTTGTAAGCCTTAGCGATAGATTTTAGTTAGCGCTCGGTAAGATTAATAATCACTCTATGTTCACTACAAGATCGACATCGGTTATCGCTTATGTTATTAGATAATTTCTCGCGTTGTTAGATAAGTGTAGATTTTTCGTTTTTTAGTTTTTTAATTTTTCGTATTTTAATCTAGTAAACAATTATGTGGTTACATTGTGGCTGTACCCAATGTGTGTCTGGGCGCCGGCAATGACTAACTAATGGCGAAAAATTGGCGGAAAATCATTAAGTTCACAAAGAAATGTTACTCATTGTTTCTGATTCAAGCCATAAGGCAGTTTAATATAAACTCAAATGAATATTTAGAACGTACAGATTAAAAGAGTAGAGACGTGATTGCATGCGTATGACAGCTCGGATATCGGTATCACTTTATTAGGTTAGAATATTAGGTTAGAATATGAAAATTCAAAATATGAAAATTCAAAAATCTACAACATGAGCGTTTATCTGACGACGCGAGCAATTACCTAATGACATGAGCGGTAATCGATGCCGATCTCGCAGTGAACATAGAATGATTATTAATCTTACCGAGCGCTAAGTAAAATCTATCATTGAGGTTTACAAAAGGTAAGGTTTACTTTTCGCACGCAGGACGCCATGATATGCCAAAGAGAGAGAGAGAGAGAGAGAGAGAGAGAGAGAGAGAGAAAGAGAGAGAAAGGAAAACTGTCAAAAGAAATTAACTCGAGCGTCACAACTAACGCTCGCAATGCCACATAATTAGATGTTGTTGTGCTTCTACAGTAGCGACGCAGGATGACTAGATATACCCAAAAACTCAAAGACAGTACCGCCAATTGTCTAGCTACGAAAGTACACATAGATCTAACTTCTTAGGGTTAAGATAGAATATTGCTCACGTTTATTTTGGCCAATAAGCCCTTATTTGCGCTTACGCTTTTATTTCTCTATCTTGACTACGATCGATTTGGACGTTTTCAGGACTTTTTAATACTTCTATTCTTATTTTATATCTAATAATGAATGATAAAGACAGATTACAAGCGCTTAAAGTGCGAGAGCGATCTAATCGATCGCAGCCTAAAGGTACCATTTTATACTGCCGCTAAACGCTCATTTTCAGCGTCAAAAGAGATCACGTGATCAAAATTGACGCTTAAAGAAGATTTTCACGAGCTGCTCGAACTGATCGTTTCAGCGACAAAAAAGATTACGTGATTACTTGTTACAAAACTATTAGAACGACAATTTATATATAAAAAAGGGCAAAAAGTGTTAAATTTGACATTTGAGAGACAGATTTAATATGTTGTTTGCATTTTTCACGTGTCACTTATGGCATTAATACGTTAAATTAAACAGTTATTAGGTTGTTCTGATTGCGTCGAATCCTTTATCTATCAACAAAAAAAAAGAAGAAATTAAGTTATGTATATCGTAGTCAACGGTAATTAATACGGTTGAGTACGACAGCACTGTCGATAGCGTTTGAACGTTTGAATAAAATCACACGGTTCGGAAGACGACTATGGAATAGAAAATGCGTCACAGAAGCAATTAATCAGCGTTATTCTGTATTATTCCGAATAGAGCTAATTGATTGTTTGAATGACATTTTCTATTCCGCAGCTCTTTTCCACACCTTGTGATTTCACCCTTAGGACGCGTTTTCTTGAAGAAAAAACAGAAAGCGAAAAAGCACTGGCCAATCAGTACTTGTACTGATAATAAATAACAAAAAAAAATTGTAGAGTTCCATCAGCAGAGTTCTGATTAGCTGCTGCTTTTCCACTTTTCCGTCAAGGTATAACGCGCTTTTGGTGCTTACCCAGCGGAATAGCATAACGTGGAACGAAAGCAGAACTAATCACAACTGCAACTGGTGCGGAACGTTTGTAATTGGTTCCGCTCTTGTTCCGCCATTCCACTGTATTGATAGGCGCCTTTAGCGAATGTTGATTGAGGTAAATTTTACTTCCACAACCGATTTTTCACCAATCAACGCTCTATATCAAAATATTGTTTCTCATATAAGGTTCTGAGACTTAAAGTGCGGTCTCATGGTGCAAAATTGGTGAAACATTCGTGATTGGTTATGGCTTTATTCCACTGATTTCGTCGTTTCTGTTGTGCAAATTTATTTCTTTTGTAGACTCCGCCTGTGCCTATGTGTGCGTACGCATATACATACATATATTGTATTTATAAAACTAAAGCTCATTGAGCTGTTTAAATGGAGAAAACTGTCTCCTACAAGCATATAATTAATCAAATGCTGAGGCGTGTTCGGATTCCCACTTGGGTGTTCTCCGGGTGTCATCTTTGTTTAACATTCGATAACAGGAATGGATGATACTCGGGTAGGAATCTGTATATAACCCTGAAGATAATCAATGGTAATTAATTGAAACTTCCGATAAATACGGAGATAAATACGGAGATAATTTATCAATTTATACACAGTTTTTAGTTTTAGAACGTTTACGTAATTATTCGTGGACTTTTATTTTCCTTGATGTCACACAATTTTATTAATTTAAATATGGAAGTCAATATGACCAGAACACAAATATCGTATATGCAGTATACAAAAAGGCGAAAATGTAAATCAAAATCAAACTGAATATATAAAATGAATATTCCTGTATGTGTGATTTCCGTTTAGTTTCTTACGTCCTATGGAGTGGAATTTGCAAATGTACAATAAATGCAAGCCATTAACAAATTCTGATGAATCTAATGAAAGTGATATACAGGAAGGTTCTTCATGCGCTAAGTGCGCATTTCAGAAATTCCGCTCCATGGACACAGGAAGATATATTATAGCGGAACGAAATCGACGAAATGAAGCTACGACCAATCACGAATGTCAATTCACATTGCGCCAATTTTCGTTCTATGAGACGGCACATCAAGATGCCATTCCGTTCTATCCAAATCTGCAATAGGCATCTGCAAGCTATAAGAAATTAACCAATTACAGTCGAATGCGAGAAGAATAATCGATTGCGATCGTCCATTCTTATGGCTTAGGGCTTAAAAATCTGTTGTAGATCTAGATTTAAGCACGGATCGAAATGACGGATTTCTTATTGGAATTGAGCATTCCGTTCCAGTTCCGTTCCATAACAATTTTCTCTACCCGTTCCATTTCTATTAAATAGAAACGGAATCTGATTATAAAATATATTTTACTGTTACAATTTAGTATTTTAGAGACCTCACAACAATGTTATTGGCAAGATAATTGCACAAATTATATGTATATTATTAATTCAATTGCCCAAAATAACGAAATATCAATAAATCAAGCACATTCTACGGTCGATGCGACATTCCGTTCCGTTTTTACTAAATGGGACGGGTAGAGGAAATTGTTATGAAATGGAACTAGATCTCAATTCTAATGAGAAATCCGATCCATCATTCCGATCCGTACTTAAATGGGACGACACTTTTGGCTGCGTTTACATCTGGATGCTCCCCGGATGTAATATCATTCTTGTTGTTTACCAAACGTTAAACAAGGATGACATGACGCCCAAAGAGCATTCGGATGGGAATCCGAACGTAATCAAGGATACCCAGTTTTACAACTTGGGTTAACTCTTAACTCAAGTTCAATTTATTTCTCATCTTTTTCCAATTCTAAAATTGAAAAGAGATAATGACTAAGTTAAACCTCGGTTAAGAATGACTTCTGCACATAGAACGCGGTAACGCTTGCCGTGCGGCGGAAATTATAATTCTATTGGCTCCTGCACACTGGACGCGGAAACGATTGCCGCAAAATGTGATGTGATAACCAATAAGTTTACAACTCCTAATATGTTCATTGGTTACCGTCTCATTTTGTCGCGCGGCAAGCGTTTTCGCATTTTCTAGTATACAAGAGCCATATGTTCTCAAGTAGGCCCTATTTTGCAAAACTTCTAGAAATGATATAATACTATTTCCGCAGCGCGGCTAAAATTGGATTGAATTCAACTTTTGTATTAGGTGTACAATTTTGCTTCCGCCGTTTTTTTTCCGAAATTCGAGGCTTTATTGTAAAAAACTGGTTATACATTTATGATTCAAAGTATTGTCCATCGCTGGCCACTACTTTCTCCCATC
>Ga0157363_1004821_pt1 | contig 12515 bp, 11 predicted proteins | sample AttsexASBM1_FD_111477 | JGI IMG/M metagenome (GOLD analysis project Ga0157363, IMG submission 111477) | Fungus gardens microbial communities from leaf cutter ant in Ribeirão Preto, State of São Paulo, Brazil - Atta sexdens ASBM1 | ecosystem: Host-associated > Fungi > Mycelium > Unclassified ...
CTGTTGGCAGGGAGATGATGTCCGAGGTTTTGAAAACCCTAACGGCGAACTGACGGGGGGGATTCAAGCCACCGGTAACTATCCCGGTCGGGCGCGTAACGCCGATGAATTGCGTGCCGATGTTGAGAAAGCGATGTCGCTTATCCCCGGCGCGAAGCGCCTGAATCTGCACGCTATTTATCTGGAAAGCGACACACCGGTGGAGCGCGATGCCATTGAACCCAAGCACTTTAACAACTGGGTAGAGTGGGCGAAAACCCACAAACTGGGGCTGGACTTCAACCCAAGCTGTTTCTCTCATCCGCTGAGCGCAGATGGTTTTACGCTGTCACATGCGGACAAAGGCATTCGTCAATTCTGGATCGACCACTGCAAAGCCAGCCGCCGTATCTCGGCGCATTTTGGCGAACAGCTGGGTACGCCATCGGTGATGAATATCTGGGTGCCAGATGGCATGAAAGACATCACCATTGATCGCCTGGCACCGCGTGAGCGCCTGGCCAGCGCATTGGATGAAGTCATCAGTGAAAAACTCGATGCTAATCATCATATCGATGCGGTAGAGAGCAAACTTTTTGGTATTGGGGCCGAGAGCTACACGGTGGGATCCAATGAATTTTGCCTCGGCTATGCCGCGAGCCGTCAAACAGCACTGACGCTGGATGCCGGGCATTTCCATCCAACGGAAGTCATCTCCGACAAAATCTCTACCGCCATGCTTTATGTGCCACGCCTGCTGCTGCATGTCAGCCGTCCAGTGCGTTGGGACAGCGATCACGTGGTGCTGCTGGACGATGAAACCCAGGCCATTGCCAATGAAATCGCGCGTCACAAACTGTTCAACAAAGTCCATATCGGATTGGACTTCTTTGATGCCTCCATCAACCGTATTGCCGCTTGGGTCATCGGGACGCGTAACGCCAAGAAAGCGCTACTACGCGCATTGCTTGAACCGAGCGACCAACTGCGCAAGCTTGAGCTGGAAGGGGACTACACCGCCCGCCTGGCACTGTTAGAAGAACAGAAATCACTGCCCTGGCAGGCGGTGTGGGAGGCCTGGTGCTTGCGCCATGATGTGCCCGCTGATGCCAGCTGGTTAAGCGACGTCCGTCATTATGAACAACAAACACTGCGTCTACGTTAAGGGAAACAGCATGCAAAATATTCTCTCCTCCACCTTTGTTCAGGGCATGGTCAAAGCGACCAGCGATATGTGGTTGAAAGGCTGGGATGAACGTAACGGCGGTAATGTCAGTTTAAGGTTGCTGCCGGAAGAGGCACAGGCTTGGTCAGCCGATTTTTATGCCGAACCCCGTTGTATTGAACTGACGAAACCCGCGCCAGCATTGGCAAATGACTGGTTTTTAGTGACGGGGTCGGGCAAGTTTTTCCGTAATGTTCAGCTCGACCCAGCGGACTGTCTGGCGCTGTTGCAAGTGGATGACAAAGGGCTGTCCTATAAAATTCATTGGGGGCTGAGCAATGGTGGTTTGCCCACTTCTGAACTGGCTGCCCATTTCCAGTCGCACAGCGTCCGCAAGCAGGTTTCAAATGGCGTAGACCGGGTAATCATGCACTGCCATGCCACTAACTTTATGGCGCTGAGTTATGTGGTGAATTTAGATTCCGCCCGTTTCACCCGCCTGCTTTGGGAAGGAAGTACCGAGTGCCTGGTGGTATTCCCGGATGGTGTTGGCATCCTGCCTTGGATGGTGCCAGGCACCGACCAGATTGGTCAGGCAACCGCCGATGCCATGGCTTCACACAGCCTGGTGATGTGGCCATTCCACGGAATATTTGGTGCGGGTCCAAACCTGGATGAAACCTTCGGTCTGATCGATACCGCTGAGAAATCCTCGGAAGTCGTGGTGAAAGCCTTGTCGATGGGCGGTATTCGTCAAAGTATTACAACCGATCAGCTGGTGGCATTGGGAGAACGTTTTGGCGTGAAGCCTTGGCCTGCGGCGCTGCAAGCGGAGCGTAGTGATGTTGCGTAAAGCCTTCGTGATGCAAGTGCATGCGCATTGCCATGATGAGTATTTGCGTCGGCACTCGCCTATCTGGCCTGAGTTGGCCGAAACGTTAAAATCTCATGGCGCGCAGCACTACGCGATTTGGCTGGATGCTGAACGCAATTTGCTGTTCGCCAGCGTAGAAATTGAATCGGAAGCACGTTGGGAGGCGGTGGCAAAAACGGAAGTCTGTCAACGCTGGTGGGCATCAATGAAAGACCTGATGCCGTCAAATGCGGATAACAGCCCAGTAAGTGCCGCCTTGAAACCCATGTTTTACATGGCGTAATGCCGAATGAGAAGTTGGGCGCACCGAGAGCGTGCGCCCAACTTTAACCTTTGTTCAGTTCACAATACCCAGCCAAAGCTGGCCAGATTGCCATCTGTGTATTAACAATCCCGTCGAGATCATCCCGTGTGGCACCTTCACGGGCCCGCACTGACATCCCTTGCAACAGGCAGGCTAAAAAACTGGCTAATGTTGCACTGTCTGCGCATTGGGGTAATTCCCCCCGCTGCTGTCGCAATTCAAGAAACTGCTTTAATGCCCGTTCCTGAGCATGATGCTGTTGCGCAAGCATATGCGCGATCTCTTCTGAGCCTGATGACAGCGCACTTGATGTGCAGATAAAGAAACAGCCAGCAGGCTTATCGCATTCGGTAAAACAGGCGGCGGTGGCGCGGAAATAAGCCTCGATAGCACTTTTTACATCGCGCGATTCATCATCAAGCACCGCGTTACGCTGTGCGCTGAAGGTCTCGATATAGCGCTGCATTGCGGCCCGGAACAAGCCCTCTTTATTCTCAAATTCAGCATACAGCGTCGGTGCTTTCGCGCCCGTGGCTTCCACCAGATCAGACAGCGATGTCCCTTCGTAACCATGCGCCCAAAACAGCATCAATGCTTTATCTAGCGCATCTTCACGGTCGAACACTTTTGGTCGTCCACGCGATTTACGATTTAGTGTGTCAGTGACTTCCGTCATAGCGCACCTCACTGTGTGTAAAACATGCAATTAAATTACCGATCATTAAATAAAGATGCAAGCGCAGCGGAATTTCCGCTTAAAGCACTTTAGCCGTTTGTGCCTTGGCGCAGGGCATGCACTCAAATAGATAAGTGGAAAAGGGCTGCGAAGTCCATAATCACGCCACTTTCGATTAAAATAATGGTCGTTAATAAAATGATTGACGAACAGGCCATCTCGGCGTTAGCATTTAATTAACGGTTGTTAATTTAATTCGACCGACCCATTTCATCTGCATAAGAGAGACGATCATGAAAAGCATCAAAATGACACTGGCCGCTGTAGCACTGTCTTCAATCGCGTTTGGTAGCATGGCTGCTGAATTAGTTAATCAGGCCCCGCTGAACCAGCAACAAATTGGCGTGATTAGCGCATCAGGTAGCACCAATCTGACATCTTTGGAGAACCAGCTATCGGAAAAGGCGAATGCTGCCGGAGCAAAGTCATTCCGCATCACTTCGACCTCTGGCAACAACAAGTTAAATGGCACAGCGGTAATTTATAACTAATGACCGATGCGCATTGAAAGGCGCAGGGGCGCACTGAGTGTGCCCCTGGTTATAGGACGTTAACCGTTCGAACGTAATTGGGGATAGCGGCGAAAAATGGTAATACACCAGAACAGTGCGGCTAAACCGATCAATCCACCCACGTTACCCACATCTGACATTTTCATATGCGAGCTGACCTGATTACCCAACAGGGCTCCCGCTCCAATCCCAATATTGTAAATCCCTGAAAATAAAGACATCGCAACATCAGTGGCGTCGGGTGCAAGAGAAAGCACGCGCACCTGCATGGCCAGACCGATCATCATCATCGCCATTCCCCACAAAATGCATAGCAGGGTGATCGCGGCAGGGCGCACAGCGGCGAAGACCAGCAGGCCCATACTCAAGGTAATAATGGCGATAGCCGTCAGCAGCATGGCCGAAGGGAATTTATTGCCCAAGGTGCTAAACAACACGCTGCCGATAATACCGGCAGACCCAAAGAGCAGTAGCAGCAGTGTGGTGAAATTTTCATCGGCATTCGCCACCACCTGCATAAAGGGTTCGATATAGCTGTAAGCGGTATAGTGAGCGGTAACGACAACGGTGACCAGAATGTACATCGCGACCAGTGCGGGTCTACGGAACAGCATCGGTACGCTGCTCAGTGAACCGGTATGTTCACTTGGCAAACGCGGCAGAACGCGAATCAACAGCACTAACAATACCAAGGCGGATAAGCCAATCATGCCGAAAGTAGTACGCCAACCGAGATATTGGCCAACGATACGACCGATCGGCACCCCCAGCACCATGGCCAGCGCGGTACCGGTTGCCAGCATGCTCAATGCCTGGGTTTTCTTACCCGCAGGGGCGACACGAATGGCCAGCGATGCGGTAATGGACCAGAACACGGCATGTGCCAGCGCTATACCGATGCGGGAGATGACCAGTGAAGTGAAGTCCCAAGCAACGGATGAGAGCACATGGCTGACAATAAACAGGATGAAAAGCACCGCCAGCAAGAGCCGCCGTTCGATGTTACGGGTTAACAACATCAGCGGCAGAGACAGCAGTGCGACGACCCAGGCATAAATGGTTAACATGATGCCGACATCTGCGGTTTTCATGCCGTAACTGGCTGCAATATCCGACAGCAGTCCGACGGGCACAAACTCTGTGGTGTTGAAGACAAAAGCGGCAATAGCCAGCAATACGACGCGTAGCCAGGCTGTTTTACGTGAGACGGTGGTTGATTGCATGGAGTTCAAATCGATTTGACGGCGAGTGAAGGGGTAAATGCACCCGTTAAGGTGACCTGGGTCACAAATTGACGCTATTGTGGAGCATTAATGAGCGAATGAAAACCGTTAATAGGGTTTTTATTCCTGAATATTTTTTATCGCTAACCTCTTAGTTAATAGCCTGAGGTTATTATCATTTCTTGCTTTCTTGGCTACAGCCACCGAGGGGCTCACTAACGATCTTAGCAAGGCTTAATCAAACTCAGCGTAACGCATTAAGATCCAGCGATAATTAAGCCGACTGTTTCTGTATTAGAACGATGCGACAGTCGTGCTTAACGACACTCCTTAAGCGCTACGCCAATGTTAGGCCAGCATTATCAGAGTCTCTCCATGTGTTTTAGCGCCACGCTATTCTGAGTCGTCAGGTTTTTTTTTACCGATACTGGGCAGCAATGCTCACACCCTAACGCGCTGTTATAGAATTTTCTCGCTTGTTGAATCGCGGCTGTTGCGGTGTAAAAAGTGCCGAGAAAGCGCCGCGCACCATCAGAGGGAAGGAATGGGCAGCCCGTAGCATGTACCACATGGTTGTCGTTATAGCCTGCTTGTTTATCGACGTAATAATAGAGTTCCATCTAACGCCCTCATTGCTGTGAAAAAAAAGTCTAACTATTGTTGGAATAGAATGAATTATAGCGGCGAATTCCCGCTTTGTTTTATGTGGAACTGATGGGCCGCCCAATTTTATGGGCTTTGATGAGCAGGGGGGCCGACCGGCCCCCGAGAATAGATGAAAGGTATTACAGTTTACGGCACTGTAAGCGCCAGCCGACAATTAATGCCAGGACGAGCAAAACGCTGATGAAGGCGGTCACGCCCATCCAGCCGTAATTGTGCCAGAAGACGCCGCCTAAGGTTCCTGCCACGCTAGAACCCACGTAATAACTGAAAAGGTAAAGTGACGAAGCCTGGCCTTTTGCGCGACGAGCACGAGGTCCAATCCAGCCACTGGCTACCGAATGTGCAGCGAAGAAACCGGCGGTAAACAGCATCATGCCTGGCAAAATTACCCAAAGGGAATTCGCTACGGTAAGCAGCAAGCCTGCCAACATAATGGCTGTCGCGCCAATCATTACCGGGCCCCGTCCGAAACGGCTGGTCATCGCGCCGGCTTTAGGTGAACTCCAAGACCCGGTTAGATAGACCACTGAAAGCAAGCCTACCACCGCTTGGCTTAATGACCAAGGTGCACTCAGTAAACGGTAGCCGATGTAGTTAAACAGCGTTACGAACGCGCCCATCAACAGGAACCCTTCAGCAAACAGGAAAGGTAGGCCTTTATCCCGCCAGTGCAAACGGAAGTTGATGACTAAACTACGAGGTCGCAATGACGCTGGTCGGAAATGGCGAGACGCGGGCAATATTTTCCAGAACATCAATGCACCCGCCAGGGAGAAACAGCCGATAACACCAATGGCGATCCGCCATGAGAAGAAATCCGTCAGTACCCCCGTCAATAAGCGTCCGCTCATGCCACCAATTGAATTACCGCTGATGTAAAGACCCATTGAAAAAGCAATCACACGCGGATGGATCTCTTCACTGAGGTAGGTCATGCCGACCGCTGCCACGCCGCTGAGCGACAGGCCAATCAGGGCGCGCATCAGCAAAATGCCTTGCCAACTGGTCATCATGGCAGAGATGAGGGTGCAGATGGCCGCGAGCATCAATGCCGTTACCATCACGGATTTACGGCCAATCGCATCGGAGAGCGGGCCTGTGAACAACAATCCCAGCGCCATCAATCCTGTTGAAAGAGATAACGAAATACTGCTTTCAGCGGGTGATACGCCAAATTGTTGGGAAAGCACGGGTAAAATCGGTTGTACGCAGTACAGCAATGCGAAGGTGGCTAACCCGGCGGAAAACAGGGCCAGCGTAACACGCATAAACTGCGGCGATCCGCGTTCAATCCATTCTGAAGGGGTTGCAGTTGAAGCAGGCTTGGCGGACAACTCGTCTTCATCAAGTATCACAGCCCGGGAAGAGCGACTCACGGAAAATCCTCTCTATAGAATCAGTCTGTTCACTGTAGGAAATGGATAATAAGTTGTACAATATATTAATAATCTCAAATAAGACGTTTAAAGTATGAATGTTGAGTTGCGCCACTTACGCTATTTCATTGCCGTGGCGGAAGAACTGCATTTTGGCCGAGCGGCGCAGCGCCTAAATATTTCGCAGCCGCCACTTAGCCAGCAAATTCTACAACTTGAGCATGAAATCGGTGCTCAGCTGTTTACCCGAACCAATCGCAGCGTGCAGCTCACGCCTGCTGGGCAGCTGTTTTTACAAGATGCACGTGCGATTCTGCTCCAAGTCGAACAAGCCGCGGGGCGTGCTGCACGCGTACATAGCGGACAGGAAGGTGAGTTGCGCATTGGTTTTACCTCCTCCGCCCCGTTTACCGGTTTGGTTTCTGATGCGCTTTACCAGTTTCGTCTGCGCTGGCCTGAAGTGCATATCCAAATGCAAGAGAACAACACGCGACAGCAGTTAGCACCGCTGCATGAAGGTCGGCTTGATTTAGGCGTGATGCGTAACACACCGCTGCCCAGCGATTTGCAACACCGTGTGCTGCTGCGTGAACCCCTTTGTGCCCTAGTTCACTGGGCGCATCCCCTCGCCGATGCGGAGTCAATTTCCATTCAGGCGCTCGCCAACGAACCTTTTGTATTTTTTGATCCGCAAGGCGGCACCGCGCTGTATAGCGAAACCTTGGCGTTGTTACACCGTTATCAAATCAAACCCTTCATTACTCAGGAAGTTGGAGAAGCGATGACCATTCTTGGCTTGGTGGCGACGGGCCTCGGTGTGTCGATCCTACCCGCCTCGTTTCGACGTGCGCGGCTTGCCGACGTGGTGTGGATCCCATTACAGGAGAGTGATGCGATTTCTGAAGTTTGGTTGGTCTGGTCTGCTGTGCGTGAACCCAGTGCTCAAATGCGAAATATGATGCAGTTGATGCTGCGCAGTGCGGAGAATTAAATCTATAAAGGAACAATGGCACGATCTTTATGTGCGATAAATCACATTTCTAATCAAATATTTGACGCTGCCTGCCAATCTGCATCACCATAGCTGCTGTTTATTTAGAAGCGCGAAAATATCCGGGAGAGGGCGTGAATCTGGACAGTCAGCCTGGCCATATTGACCAAATAAAACAGACCAACGCAGGTGTGGTTTATCGACTGATTGATCATTACGGCCCGATTTCACGTATTGAGCTTTCTAAGCGTGCCCAACTGGCGCCCGCCAGCATCACCAAGATCGTGCGTGAAATGCTGGATGCGCACTTGGTACAGGAAACTGAGTTTCAAGAGCCTGGCAGTCGTGGACGGCCTGCGATTGGCTTGGTGCTTGATACCTTCGCCTGGCACTATCTTGCTATGCGCATTCAACCAGGGCAGATCACCCTTACGTTACGCGATCTCAGCAGTCGCGCGTTGCAGGAAGATCGTCTGCCATTGCCGGCCAGTTCAGACCAGCCGCTGCTGAAAACCTTGCAGGATATGGTCAATGACTTTTTCATTCGCCATCAGAACAAACTTGAACGCTTAACCGCGATTGCCATCACGCTGCCCGGACTGATTAATGCGGCGACCGGGGTGGTGCATCGTATGCCGGGCTATGACGTGCAAGAAATGCCACTCGGAGAAACACTCTCTACGCTGACCGGTTTGCCGGTGTTTGTTCAGCACGATATTTCCGCCTGGACGCTAGCAGAAGCGTTGTTTGGTGCTTCTCGTGGGGCGCAAGACGTCATTCAGATTGTCATCGATGAAACAGTGGGAGCCGGCGTCATTAGCGGTGGGCAGCTATTGCATAAGCGTGGCCGCGCGCTGGTTGAAATCGGCCATACGCAAATCGATCCTTACGGGCAGCAGTGTTATTGCGGTAATCATGGCTGTCTGGAGACCGTAGCCAGCACCGGCAGTTTGCTGCAACTGGCTGCACAGCGTTTACCCTCGCAGCCGGATAGCTTACTGCATCAGTCTCCACTGACTATCGCCAGTTTGTGTGAAGCGGCACTGCAGGGCGATAGGCTGGCTCGCGATGTGATCGCCGGTGTGGGCCATCATGTGGGACGTATGTTGGCGATGATGGTGAATATCTTTAACCCACAACAAATTCTTATTGGTTCTCCGCTTAATCAGGCAGCAGATGTACTGTTTCCTGCCGTGAGCAGCACCATTCGCCAGCAGGCGCTCCCTGCCTACAGTCATGAGATTCAGCTAACACCAACCAGTTTTAGCGATCCAGGTACACATGGCGCGGCGGCGTTAATCAAAGATTCCCTCTATAGCGGCCATTTACTGGTGAAACTGTTGCAAGGATAAACCCAGCTCGCCTTAAGTTTGCGCTAACGCAATCTGCCACGAGAAACATTTCCTTAAACTGCCTTCTTCACAGCTTACACATCGCTTTATTGAAGGAGGAAGAAGGTGAAAACAATCTTTGTCACCGGTACCGACACCGCGGTGGGTAAAACCGTTGTGTCACGCGCGTTGTTACAGTGTTTTGCCAAGGCAGACCTTTGTGCAGCAGGCTACAAGCCTGTCGCTAAGAGCGCGCAACCTACACCTGACGGACTGCGTAATAAAGATGCCTTGCTGTTACAACAGGCTTCCGGTCTGGAGTTGGCGTATCACGCAGTGAATCCGATCACGTTAGAAGAGGACGAAATCAGTACCAGTCCGGCGGTACGCATTGATTATCCCTTGTTGAGTCGCGGTCTGCATACCTTGCAGGAACGCGCTTCCCGCGTGGTCGTTGAAGGGACGGGCGGCTGGCGCAGCCTGATGAATGATTTGCAGCCTTTCTCGCAGTGGGTTCAACAGGAGAAGTTGCCGGTCGTGTTGGTGGTAGGGATAAAGGAGGGTTGCATCAGCCATGCTTTATTAACAGCGGATGCCATCGCCCGTGATGGGTTGCCCTTTATGGGTTGGGTGGCAAACCGCATTAATCCAGGGCTGGCGCACTACGCTGAAATTATTGATGTTCTGCGTGAAAAACTCGCGGCGCCATTGCTCGGAGAATTGCCTTATCTCCCGCGCGCGGAACAGCGTGACCTCAGCGGATATCTGGATATTTCCTTGCTGAATGAACCTTCACCGCACGCTCAGAGTGCAAAACCTGCAGCATGATGAAACAAAGTGATGCAAATGGTGCATGGCTGAATCTATGGTTTCGGATTCAGCTGCGCCTGCATTACTAATAAATCATCTACTAATCATATTGTTACATACCGATTTTTGATCTTAACGACGCAATGGCGTGATTCATGCATCAGCATCACTGATGAATAATCTGTCGGAGCATCTGTATGTCGCCATCTCAAAAAGGTTTGTTATATGGGCTAGAAGCCCGCATTGGTCCAGTGCCTGCATTTTTCGCTGCTCTCCAGCATGTGCTGGCGAGCGTGGTGGGCATTATCACGCCGCCATTAATCATTGGTTCAGTGTTGGGATTGCAGACCTACATTCCTTATCTCATTAGCATGTCGTTGCTGGTTTCCGGCCTGGGTACGTTCTTACAGGCTCGCCGTTTTATGGGCATAGGTGCAGGCATGATTTGTCTGCAAGGCACCAGTTTTGCTTTCCTTGGCGTCATTTTGTCTGGCGGATTGATGGTGAAAGCCCGCGGTGGTTCCCCGGAAGAGATTATGGCAATGATCATGGGTTGTAATATGGTCGCTGCATTTATTCCGATGTTGATAAGCCGCTGTGCCGCATCATTGGGAAAAGTGCTGACGCCTGTGGTGACCGGTACCGTCATTTCACTGATTGGTATCAGCTTAATTAAAGTCAGTATCACCGATTGGGCCGGTGGTCATAATGCCACTGACTTTGGCGCACCTGGCAACTTGGCGCTGGGCGCGCTGACACTGCTGGTGATAATTGTGCTTAATCGTTCCCACAATCGCTGGACGCGGCTGGTGGCGGTGGTGGCCGGTATCGCCGTGGGTTGCATGGCGGCAGCGCTGACCGGCCATATGCCGATTACAACCGTCGCCCATAGCAGTTGGTTAGTTCTGCCCTCATTTTTCCGCTTCGGTTTTGATTTTGACTGGAGCATCTTCGTGCCGATTGCGCTGGTATCGGTGATTTGTGTGATTGAAGCCGTCGGCGATTTGACGGCCAACTGTCTGATCTCACAACAACCCATCGAAGGAGAAAATTTCCAGCGACGGTTACAAGGCGGCATCCTTGCCGATGGTGTGAGTTGTTTACTGGCCTCTATGTTCTCTGCATTCCCTAACACGACTTTTGCACAAAACAATGGCGTCATTCAGATGACCGGCGTCGCCAGTCGTTACGTGGGCATGGTGATTGGTGTGATTCTGGTGCTGCTCGGGGTGTTCCCCGTGGTGGGTAATCTGTTACAGCAGATTCCATCACCCGTGTTAGGGGGAGCAACGTTGGTGATGTTTGGCAGTGTAGTGGCGGCGGGTATCCGCGTGATGACGCAATCGCCACTGGGACGCCGTGAGATGTTGATCGTCGCAGTCTCTTTTGGCATTGGTTTGGGCGTGGAGGCAGTCCCTGACGTGCTGAAGCAGTTCCCACTGCTGGTGAGTAATCTGTTTGGTCATGCTGTCACCACAGGCGGCATTCTGGCCATGATATTGAATATTGTGCTGCCATCGGAACGGGGTGATGAGCGGGTGATCAATGCGGTGAATGAAAACCATTGATGGTGAGTCGGTGCGAGCGTTGGAAGAGGTGGAGAACAAAAAACGCTGGCTGTGAGTCGGTGCGTACGTCGTAAGAGGCGGCAGATCGTAAAGACGCCGTAAACCCTCCCTGGGGCTCGGCCCGCGCCATCCCAGGCGCAGGACGCTTTACTCCTCTGCCGCCTCTTCCAACGTTACAGCTGTTGTGCGGTTTGTTTGCGTACAGGCTTTCGTGCGATTTTCCCTAAGATTCAGCCATCGTGCGGTGGGTTATGGATTCAAGCGACGACGCGTGCGTCCTGAACTGAGGTAGTCCGCAATGTAGTCCTGCGAAATCTCACCGCTGTAGCGTCCTTCTTCATCCACAATCGGCATCCATACGGTGTTGTGCTCATATAGCTTCGATAGCACTACACGCAGATTCTCTTCTGCCTTGCCCGTGACCTTAAAAGTATGCAGCATCTCCTCGCAGCGGCCTGTGGCACCACGCGCTTCACGACGCTTCACGAACCCCAAAGGCTTCCCATCTTCATCGACCACGGTTACTGAGCGCATATCGTTGTCATCCATGGTCGCGAAAGCATCCAGCAGTGGTGTGCTGCGTTGCACGGTAATGGTCGGTTGCTGATCGGTCACGTCGCCCGCTTGCACCAACAGCAGGCGTTTCAAGGTGCGGTCCTGGCCGACAAACGAACCGACAAAGTCGTTAGCCGGTTTTGCCAGCAACTCATCCGGGCTGGCGCACTGCACTATCTTGCCCTGACCAAACACGGCAATGCGGTCACCCAGCTTTAACGCTTCATCAATATCATGGCTCACCAGCATGACCGTCTTCTTCAGCTGTCGCTGCATTTCCAGAAACTCGTTCTGAATCACTTCGCGGTTGATTGGGTCGACGGCGCCGAAAGGCTCATCCATCAGCAACACCGGTGGATCTGCCGCCAAGGCGCGAATGACGCCGATACGCTGCTGTTGTCCACCTGACATCTCACGCGGATAGC
>Ga0157363_1004822_pt1 | contig 12514 bp, 7 predicted proteins | sample AttsexASBM1_FD_111477 | JGI IMG/M metagenome (GOLD analysis project Ga0157363, IMG submission 111477) | Fungus gardens microbial communities from leaf cutter ant in Ribeirão Preto, State of São Paulo, Brazil - Atta sexdens ASBM1 | ecosystem: Host-associated > Fungi > Mycelium > Unclassified ...
CTGAAAGATATGCTTAATTATGTGAAATAAAAATATAATAAGATAAATAAAACAAATTTTTTTGAATAAATTTCTTCCAAAGCATCTAGAAATTTAATATGATTAAGCAACCTCTCTCTCGAATCTTCTTCATTATATTTAAAAACATTAATAGCTTTCTTCTTGCATCTTCAGTTAATATCTTTTCACTGTTTTAGATACTTTTTATGTGAGTTTTTGATATTACACTACGTGAATGTGAATACGTACATATTGCAACGTGTTGTATTGTGAATCACTTCAGTGAGCTGTAACGTCAGAAAGATAGCATAGCTTTTTCCAGAAGATACAAAAAGACGAATGTTGTTACATCGTCAGTCACGTAGATCGGTAAGCTGACATCAAACGATGGATCTGAACAGAACCGCGACAGACATCGAATGCCACATGACCCTTTTATCAGCATTCCAATTGTTATAAATTTCATTCGTTGGATTTAAAAATAGTAATAGAATTTTTGTTACATTTCTGGAGCTGATATATTTTTTCTAGGATTTTTTTTAAGCGTGATTTCTAAAGGATTTTTATAATGTAAAGGACTATAAAATGTTATTAGCCTTTATTATTATTATAAGTTTGTTGAAAACTTAAAACTTTAAAGTATTTAAAAAGCATTTTAAAAATAATCATTTTTAATATATATTGTGTTAAAATGCTTTATATAAAAGATTCTTGGTATCGCAAATCATAAAGCATATAAAAAAAATTAATAAAAATTAAATTAGTGAAAAGCTAAAATTATAAATTATATAATTATATAATTATAATAAAATTATAAATTTTTTCATCGTACGTTGAAAGATTTTGAGGATAATAATTTCAAAGTTGCATTTAATCATTCGTAAAATTCAAACAAAAAGTTGAATAATTTAACGTATCTAAAATTAAGAAAATTTCTAATTTAAATATTTTCCTAAATCGGGCAGTTTATAAATGTTAATAATTCATCGACAGAAGAAATTGGAGCAACATAGGGTACGTCAGCATATTCACGGATACTCCCTGATTATTATTTCTTGGCTCAGCCCGAAGAAGTTCCTATTACAAGGAAGTTGGATAAAGTATACCATATTCTTAAATTTAAATAAGTGTTATGCTTCAATAATGGAAATTCCGCTTAAACGTACGGAAACTTTTCGTGTTCTTCAGAGGCAACTGGCACCATTTGAGATTTGTAATGAGCCTTGGCAGCAGAATTGCGGTGATCACAATGCAAAAGCGAAATCGTACGAGAAAAGTCCCTTTATCAAAGCTATATAGAAGGCGTTTCAGCGCATTAAGGTGATCCGCGTATGGTATTATCACTTTCAATTTATTCTCCTTTCCTCTTTTCAACGATTTCGCAAGCGCGATGTGAAGTCGAATCACCGCTGTCTGCCGTAATGGTAGATAATAAATGGCAAATGTCACTGGTAGAACTTGAAAGATAGATGTAATGGATTTATTTTCAATAATCAATTCCCAAGTTTTATCTCATTCTAATTTTCTTTTCTTTCTTTTAAAATTTTAACGTGTATGTAAGGTAATGTAATTCTCTTATTTCTATAAACTTTCTATAAAATATCAATATTTCTACAATTTGTTTCTACACTTTTTATCTATATTTTTATGAAAGTTAATATTTCTATAATTCTGAAAAAATATGCACGGTTCATATAACGTTAATGCAAGCAAATAATAAAACATAAAGTAATTTTCTTATGGATTTTAAATACATTTTGTCACTTTGATAAATATACAAAAATTATCATTGTGTGATTGTAATTACTCATTGCTTAAATAGTAATCAATGAAATGCTGTACTATTTTTTTAGCAGAACATTTTTCAGTTACTTATAAATGTTATGCTTGGAGAAGAAAATTTTCCTTTCATTCTATTTTCAAAATTGTGAAATCTGTTCTGTAAAATTTCAATATCTTATTAGGTTAATGCAATCGCCTGATTTAAATACCCCTTTTGTAATCTTTAAAAAAGCTCTCTAAAAAAAGCAAAGTAAGAAATAAATTTCCTCTTTCGATATAATTATATAAAAATAAGCAATTATATAAAAGATATTCTGCTAAAAAAAAAGAATATAATATTGCACTGTAACAGTTGCTAATCTATTAAAACACAACTCTATTCCAATAAGAATAGAATCTATATTAAAGACAAATAATACATCATTTTTTTTATTAATAAGACAACTAGATAATACTTAATATTTGTCAAATATTCATATTATTCTGTTTATCTCCTGTATATTAACTCTGCATTTATTTCTTAAGACAGATACAGATTTGTCGCATATTCACAAATCGTATTGAAAATCAATTAATGACACGAAACAACATGATATTGTATTTCTATCTACATTGATATGCAACGATGATATGAACAATACACAACAATGTATCCGTTCTTACTAATATCTAATATAGATTTGATATTTGTATATACACTGATGATCTATTATTTCATTAGAATGCCTATTTCGCAAGATTTATTTAGCTAAAAATATACCGTGCAAACAATCGACAAAGAGATGATTCAGAACATGCTAGATGAAACGTCGTGACTCATTTAAATGATAAGTAAAATCTATCTATTAATCTTGTATTTATTATTTACTGTCAATATTTAAATATCGAATAATTAAATTTAATATTATAATCCGTTCTAATGTATATTTCACAATACTTGTTCAGCCGAATGTCTATCGAGTGAATAATTGACAAAGCAACGACTATATTTTCAGATATCCATTGAAAATCTTATCTTGAATATTTAATTTATTTATATTAAGCGAAATAATCGTAAAAGGCGATACTATCCGTATACTATCTATTATTCAAAATATATAAAAATGTTTGAATGCCGCCGAATGCCGCGTCACTTGACGCGTGAAGTTGACCGCGCGAGAAATTAGTCTCTATCGCCCCCCCCCCTCTCCCCGTCTCAACAACTTCACGTATCGTTATTCGCAAATCGCAGAACGCGATCGAACGCGACGGGTGTCAGACCGGTTGCGGAAGGGCGACGCGATTCGATCAAACGGTAATTGAAACGTTGAAATATTAATTCTAGCATAGTTAAAAAATTAGATATTCGCGACGTCAAGAGCGGGACGCACAGCGTTGCCGATCCGCTGCGTCGTTGCGTCGTTCTTGGCACGCAAAGGTGACCGCGCGCGCGAGACCCCCCGCCATCTTGATTACACGTTTGCTTTAAGTCGCAGATCGCGGCGGACACGGAACGGGCCGGCTCCGAGATGACTGACGGCTCGATCAAACGATAATTGAAACATAATTGCGATGTTAACTGCGTAGCAGTTAGAAGATTCGGTATTCGCGATGCCAAGAATGGGACCGCCATCGAGTTGTCGCGTCGTTGCGTCGTTTTTGGCAAGTAAAGATGATCGCGGGAGACGATAAGCCTTCTTGCTTTGTGGCGTACATAGAACGGACCGGCCCCAAGATGAGTGGCAGCACAACTAAATCAAACGGTAATTAAAATATTACGATATTAATTAACACGTATAACTATAGATTTTTGATATTCATGAATGGGATGCGTTATCAAACTGCCGCGACGACAAAGTGATTCGCGTCGCATGCTCCAATATGTTCCTGTCATATAGCTCTTTCTCATTCTAATGCCCTCATTAGAGTGAGTAGGAACTATGGCAGGAGCATGTTGGAGTATGCGACGCAACAAACCTAAGATATACATAATAGCGTAAGTATAATATATAGGTATAAGAATAATAGTATAATATAGCGTATAGTATATTATAGCATAATAATATAGTATAATATAATAGCATAATATATTGCACATTAATATATTATATAATAAATAAACGATTTTTAATTATAATTTAACATTAAAAAATTTTAAAAATAATGTAATTAAATATTTATAATATAATTAATATTAGCAGAATATATAAATAAAATACCTAATATATTTATATATTATTTTTACGTGTATTTGTATGTGTTACAGATTAGAGTGTTTATACCACAACTCTTTTGCACATCACGATGCCTAAAATAAAACTTTGGAAAGAGTTTTAACTTGAGAAAATGGAGGAAAAGACGATCTGAGAGGAAGAGGAGACCTAAGAGACGCATCAAGCACTGGTAGAGCAACTTTACGGTAAACATTATTGCTTATTTTCGTATAATTATTTAGTTTTTCCTATTTGGATTAAAGGAAACAAGTAATCTAAATTCTCATAAACGTTTATTCTTATAAAGATCTCTTTTGTGAAAAATGTATAATTATTTTTAAAAATATTGAATTGAGAGACGATTAAAAAATTCTTGGCGTGTAAAAATTGCTTTTTAAATTAATGATTAGTTTGAACACTACTTTAATTTGGATCCTTTGTATGTTTTACAGAATCATCGTAGCTAGGTGGCTGATAACTCTACTGTTGTGCATCGGTCGGTGAGTGACAAAAAGCTTTAATATGTGGCGACGAATCTATGAAACATTAGGATGTACAGTATTGATATCATTATATTAATGATATTAGAAATAAATATAAAATTTCTCGGATCCATTACTACAAATAGACAAGCTATAAAATATTAATTACGACAAATATTTAGTCTTAAAATCTTTTCTTTGTTAATTTCATGTACTAAAATAAAAATCAGAATTTTAGTCACTAATATTTTCCTAAAATTTATTACAAATAAGTAAATATTCAAATTAAGAAAAAATCAAAGTAAGCTTTCATTTTTCTTACGAACAATAAAAAAATTCTTATATTTGAAGTTGTATCTTAATAAAAATAATTCAATAAAAAGTTCTTGAAACATCTTCACCGATTCGATGGATAGTCTTCTTTTCTTCGTAAATATATAACGGATCAATGAAAATTATATTAAATAATTTCATATCAACATCAGTATAATTATATTAGAAATAAATGTAAAACTTCATAGCTTCGTTGCTTTAAAATGAATGGCATATAAAGGGTTATGGTAAATATTTAATCTTGGACAATATTTTCATTATATATTAACATTGTTTGCATGTAATTATAAAAACTGGGACAAAAAATGCTTGTGAAAATTAAATGTCAATTAAATTTCGACCTATTGTTCGGTTTAGAATTCCCATTAATATTGGATTTGTCATAGATCTGTTATGATTGCTTAATCGATTGATAAAAATGCAAGTAGGCAGAGATGCTATTATAATTTGCACGGGTAGGTAGGAATCTTGTCAGAAGATAAGGGAATTTTAATTCGAAAGAGTGTATTGAAAAGGCATAATTAACATAAAGGTAATAACTAAAAATAGATACAGCAAGAAATGTAGAAAATAATAATATTTTTATAAAGGGATTTTATAGGGGAATAAGGGATATAGCAAGAATATTTTTATAAAATATGCAAACAAAATATTATATTTTATTAAATTCTAATATAAACAACATATTAAAACATAATTTAATATATAAAATATTATCTTTTAAAATATTATCTTTATTCAAATGAGCAAACAAGGCTACATTCGATTAAAGCAAATCTTCATGTTTAATAATATTTTAATATAAATTTTACAATTTCTAGTTCAAGCAAACATTACACTGATTACTTGAAACAAAGTCCTAACCTAAAATTAAAGTATACAATAGTTGCTTTCCATTTGCACACAAGTGAAACTGAGTCTGAAGTGAGCTGAGTATTTCATATTCAGATTAATGACGTCGTTATTTACTTAGTTTGGTAAAAAATTATTACATGACAATACAGGTTCGAACCTCACTTTTAAAATAAGTTTACGAGACTCTAAAGCACATGGAATCGTGCAGATTATAGGCAAAAACTCAATTAAATCTCATCAGAATGTAAAAGGAACGCGCATTCAACTGAGTTATGACGTCACAAGTGAGAATTATCTGAGAATCGGTATAAATGGAAAACAATTAATATCATAAATTAAACTGACAAGCAATTTAATAATATTATCTGTTATTTATGTATTATTATTGTGTACATTATATTAAGCTTCTAATACGTATAATATTAAATTCGGGTGGATGTTATTAAAACCCTCTAATTCAAATATAATTAAGCATATTAAGTAAACATACGTTAAATCTGAAAATTAAACCACACGTGCTTTATTATTTCTGTTCGAAATTTCACAGAAATCAAAAAGCAGATATATTTCCATGTGTTTACCTTTGAATTACTATTTTAGAATTATTCACCATGAAAGCATGTATTCTATCGAATACATAATATGACTACACACACATATATATATATATATATATATATATATATATATATAATTATTTGAATTATTTTGAATTATTTTGACTCACATGAGGAGATATTTACTAAAGATTTTTAGATGTTGAAAACGATGCTGTAGGCCAAATCAGTATGTCAGGTTTTAGAAATAATTGAGATTTAATGTGCAAAAAATGACTTGCGATATAAAATTTTTTTATAAAAAAGATTAATATTATCTTGAAATTTTGATCAGAAATGAATGTTTTGTTTATTTCCTATAAAATGCATTTCTTTAATATTTTGCTTTTTAATCATGTTAGGATTTAAATACAGGATTTTTCTAAATAAGTTAGCAAATTTTTCGCCTATGACGATGAAGTCATACCTATATATGTACAATTTCTAGTTCGTAAACATCGATACGTATACACAAACTATACAAGTTCTGTTCTGAAACATTTTTTTTACTTTTTTTTGAGATATTCGAGGTGGGCAATTAAAATGAGATGACCTGTGTGTATGTTTACACGTACACAAATGTCTCGTTTTAATTGGTCTTCTCGAATATATCGAAAAAAAATGCATTTTCAAAAAAATATTTCAGACAAAAGTTTTATGACCTATGTATATCGATAGTCACAAACTAGAAGCTATAAGTACTTATACATGAATAATAAATGGTTTATTATTTATATTTACTTATATATATAACTATATGACTTTATGGTCATAGCCGGATAATTGCTATCTTAAAAAATCTCTATATTTAAATCTTCATAACAAAGTTCCAAAGTAAATTGAAATAAAAAATGTGTTTTATATAGGGAATGAACAATACATTCATAATTTCTGATTAGAAAATTTCAAGATAACTTTTACTAACTTTAATTTGAAAAAATTCAAATATTATAAAAAATTATTTTTTGCACATTAAAATTCATTATTTCAGAAATCTGATGTATTGATGAAATTTGGCTTGCAGTTTCATTTTCAACATTCAGAAATCTATAAGAGACATTTTATTTGGATCAAATTAATTTTTTTGTTGTAAATTAGTATTATTCTCAGACGAGATTGATTTGATAAAACATCGTTGTTTTTCACAGATGAACATTTAATCAACATGTTTGTATAAGCGGGAAATTGTATGTAATCCTCATAAAAAGTTATTTTTTGTCAATTTGCATCTTATCAGTTTACTATGAGTAAAGCGTGTTAAAAACTAAGAATATCCATGTGAAGCCAAAATTATTCGAACTTTCTTAGCAATTTTTGGAAGGTAATTCCGATAGGTAGTTCTGATAGTCAGTAAACGATCAATTTGTGAATTGTAAAGTGGAGTCATGAAATTAATTTTTATATTTTAAAAGAATATTTTAATCTTTTTTCATTATATATTCTTACATTTGTGATTAATATTAATTGTATTAGTATTATCTTGTATTATACTATATTGTATTATCTTAATTCTATTATCTTAATATTGTATTATCTTGATGATAAAAAAATCAATTGTAGATTTAACATGGATACGATTGCTTAGTAAGCAATGCTTGCATAAAATTTTGATTATTAATATTCATAATTAATTTGTCTGTTTTTAGCAACTTTTTTACAAAAAAAAAATAGTTTAGAACGAGTACATTTTAGTTTTTAATTTTTGGTTTCTTTTAAGAAACCATTTTTCTCTTTCCTGCTTAGGGATTCTGTCATTTTAGGATATGAATATTATAATATTAATTATTAAGTATAATATAAATTATTTTGATCTACGTATATCTATATGTTTTAAACTAAAATACATGCACTGAAACTTTTGATAAAACATTAGCTTTTATTGATTTAATAATTTTATAAAGAGAGAAAGCTTCATATATATTTATTCATTAAATATTTTTACTATTGTATTATATGAATATAATTTAATACGTGCGAGTACTTAATAATTTCGAGACAAATCGAATAAGTACCTCGATATTAATGGAATATATTTCATATAAAATGTTTAAATTAATTTTAATATGTCAAAGTTAAAAAAAGATAAATTGATAAATTGTGTCCCTATTTAATTGTAATACTAACATAATATTAATTTAATTGTAATTTTTTTTTAAATTCCACTGTTATTGGTTCGATATGTCTCGAACAATTGTACCCAATAATTATTATTGGTAGGTACATGCATGTAAATGATAAGTTAGAATAAAAGCGCATGAATTTTATTAAATATACTCGTTCCTAACCATAATAAAAATAATAAAAATTGTTCTGTCCATGTACTTTTTGAAAAAAAATTTTGCTTAATAATTGAAGATTTTTTCGTACAAATTTCTTGCAATAAATAATAGAAGTGTGAATATTAAATAGATTATCACAAAGATATTCAAGATTCTGTATTGTTTACAGAGATGTGAAAAATAGTGATTGTCGTTCATTGACTATTGCGAAATCATGCTTAAGAGGATTTGAGATTTGTTCTCTTCTGCGTCGAAGTCCTTAATATTTCACGGGTCGTTTAACTTTTCTTCATAGATTAATTTTATCCAAGAGAACGAGAGCATATTCAGTTCATTTTTCTTCTTAAGAATCATTCTTTTTTGTTAATTACTATAATTGACCTAAATATTTTTCGATGGAGGGATCTTGATTTGGCCAAATTGTTGACTCAGTTATTTTCCATTGAATGCAACTCTAAAAATTGAATTTTTGTCAGTTAACTTGTTTAAAAAATTTTTCATAAGAAGTATTTAAAAAATTTGCATAGAAACAACTATTAAAATAAAAAATGTACTTGCATTTTCAATGTGTTTTTTAAGCGTTGTGTGCGCGCGCGTGCATACATACATATATATATTTCTATATGTTTCATCTCATATTGATTATTTCCGTTATCCAAGGAAAATTCAGTATATATATATATATACATAGGATTTAAATACGATTTGGACCTCAATGTTGACTATTTCCTTTCGAATAGACTTGATCCGCAAATACAGGCGCCTTGACAGGCTCGCGAGCCTTTAAATTACAGTAAAAGGAATGTTCTTCAATTCGATGGAATACTTGCACCTGATGATTGATTTCTATCAAGCCATTCATTTAATAAATTAAATTACGCAGCTGACAGCAAAATCAATCATAAGCTTTTGGTTAGTAATCAATTTTATAATGCGTGAAAATTAAAATATAATCCGTCAGAATTTCGGTTGTATATACATTAAATAATAAAAAATAAATAATTCTTAAGGGGTCTGCATAAATAAATGTATATTGATAAAATTAATCGCATAAGTAGTTAAAATATCTTAGTAAACAATATTTCTAACGTCAAAATGATGACAAATAATGTTACCTTGTTTACTACTGGGATGTATTTTATTTATTTAAAAGATTTCAAAATACCAGGAAAATACGAAAACCATTGCTTATGTTCGTTCGCACACATGTTATCATGCTATCGACAAGCATTGATAAAAATATTTTCGCACATTCGATAAAGTGAAGTCCAGCAAATGACCAATTGAGTCCAGCAAAATTCCAACGCGAAATGTTAACAGTGATGTAAAATAGCGAAATAACGTGGCGTCATTTAGATTACAAAATGTACATGCAACCTCTGCCATAAAGTGGCTATTACTTTATTACGCACGCCTACATCGTAATGCGACTTGTGCATTTCTCTCCCCATTCCCGGCGAGAAGTCTTTCATTCTCCTCACGACATCGGGATGCCTGTACGGCTTTGTTACCCCGTCGCAAGATTAACGAGGTCTCACGCAAGGGAGGTCTGTTTGTTCGCTGTACACGAAGCTGATGGCAGTGTAACGAGACGTGTTCACCGCCGTGCACATAAGATTGAGCCTTCCGAGGCTAGACGGGAAAGTAGTTGCATGGTAAACGCGGATGAGGCGTGTGTCAGGTCAGTCCGTGCAAGTTGCCATAACTTAATGCTTCTTATTTAACGGTGGACTTTAACGGTTCACGGATGACGTTGCAAGCGCACGACAACTTAACTTTCGAATGTGCTTCTATGCACGCTATGAATATTTATTTCTCATTTCACAACTGTCTCTTAAATTTAAATCAAAATAGATAGATTAACGTAATACAAAATGTAAAACATAATAATACCTTTAAGAAATAATATACAAAATGTAAAACATAATAACACCTTTAAGAAGATTTAGTTGAGTGGTATAGTATTTAATAAATGACTCAAAAAATGATTACGTTATGTGGTACATTCAGTACGAAAAGTACAGAAATATTTAAATTGTCGCTGTTTGTTCCGTGCATGCTAAACTTCGCATTTTACAACGCAACTGTGCTACTTTTTTTCATCTTTCTGTGATATTTGCTCTCTCTTCAATAAAGAGTACTTCGCTGTATTGACCAGTATTGATATTAATATCGCCATTCTAGATCAATAAAAGGTGGGAATTTTATGTAACATCAATTACGATATTGCGAAAGCAGATGTTTTTTATAGAAAAATCATGTATAAATATTTTGTATATAACAATGTATTTTGCAATTTATTTCAGAAAAATATTTTGTAAAAACAAATATAGAATCATATGTAAATTAAATTGAATTTAATTATAAATAAATTTACTTTAAAATTTTTTTATACATTTTTAAGTACATTATATATTGTTTCACTAATATATATTATAAATAATTGAGCAAAATTATTTCAATAAATTTAATTTTCCAAAGAATTAAAGAAATCGCGAATCTTATGATATAACCTACTTTTCTTATCTTCAATAACTTGAAATGTCAATATCTGAAAAATAAAATAGATAGATAGATTTTAGATTTAAAATCAATAAAAATTACTTGATATTAACCGGAATTCTCAAGAAATAAAATTTATGATTGATGGTTTTAATTGACATTAATTACATTACAATTATAATTTCTTATCAGATTGATAAACTTATTACTTAATTATAGACTTATATCTTATCTCGTTAATATGAATCGCTTGAAACTCTATAGACAACTTATATTTCATTTCACTTCACGATAAACTTGCACGGAAAATTAGCGTCATAAACATTTTTCATCGTTTATACATTTCTTCTTACAAGTAGGATTTTAATACAAAACAATAGTATATTAATGTGTCAAAAGAGAAAATTGTACGTCACAAAACACAAACTGCGATATAAATCGCGGCATTCTTGTCCCTCATCTGAATTTCGCCACGTATGGGATTATTTGCGTACGAAGATCTATCTCTCGATCTAAAATTCGTCGCGTCTAGCTGTGCCTCCGGGATCCAGGGTGATACAGTACCGCGTATGTGCCATACGTTGCATAGACTGGGGAAGAGAGATAGAGAAAAAAAAAGAGAGAGAAAGAAGAATCGTGTGGATGCTCTTGTGACACTGCTGTCGCGTATCGAAAAAAATTACCATATCATGCAAATCTGGGCACGAGCCCAAAACACCTCCGGTTCGGCGCGATGGCTACGAGCATGGGTGGGTGGCACGTTCGGATAAAAGTTGATAGAGCGTAACGCATTTGTGCTGCCAACACGCAATTCCAGCCGACCGAAACAACAGTGACGAGACGGTCCCCTCTGCTTTGTGCTCTCGCAGTAGATCGTCCGAAAAACGCATGCCCAACGGGATACGAGGGAACGATCGGGTCTAATGGAGACCGTTCCGCGCGTTGCATCAACGATTTTTGCGCCAATATTGATATGTTCACTAAACGCACAGTATAGCCTGTAAAAGCGAACTTATGCTCGGATGGGTCACATAATATCGCTGTAAACAATACGCAACTTGTTCTAAAAATGCGCGTTATTTTCGACAATACTGCATTCGTGAATATTTCATATAATATTTTCATCTTTAATCTTAAAAACCAATAATTAGAATTAGATCTATAAACGCTACAAAGATCGACTGTTATAAAAATAAGCACAATGCTGATAAATACTTTCTTTAGAAATTACATTACCCACTTAATTTTTATGAATAAATAGTAGTCTATCTATAAAATCAAAATTTTTATAGAACAATATTTTTCATTATTCTATAATTTTAAACACCTATACTATTCAAGAAAATTTTATAAAATTAGATTACAAAAAGAACAATTTTAATTATGTTTTTTCATGCAGAAAATTTTATCTTTTTATATTTTATTATTAATCAAGCAGCATATTTTATGTTACATTTTCTACAAAACTAGTATTTTCTAATCTGATTGAATAC
>Ga0157363_1004823_pt1 | contig 12514 bp, 8 predicted proteins | sample AttsexASBM1_FD_111477 | JGI IMG/M metagenome (GOLD analysis project Ga0157363, IMG submission 111477) | Fungus gardens microbial communities from leaf cutter ant in Ribeirão Preto, State of São Paulo, Brazil - Atta sexdens ASBM1 | ecosystem: Host-associated > Fungi > Mycelium > Unclassified ...
AAAAAAAACACGTTAAATTCGGAAGAATGATAAAAAGAGATTTATTCAAAGTATGCTCTATTGCTAGTTACACATTTTTCCCACATCTTTCGGGCAATTTGTGGATACCACGCCAGTAAAAATTTTTCCCTTTTGTCGCGAACCATTCATCGAGTCATTTTTTCACTTTGTATGAACCAAAGCGCTGCTCAGCAAGTGCGTGACCCATCGATGCAAACAAGTGATAATCGGAAAGAGTCAAGTCTGGTAAGTAAGCCGCATGGGGTAGAACTTCCTAGCTGAGTGCTTCCAACGTGTCCCGAACTGGTTTTGCCGTATGTGATGGAGCATTATCATGAAGAAAAATGACCATGTGTTGCTTCTTTTGATATTCTAGTCGTTTTTTAAGCAGCGAACGATTGTTCGATCAATTGTTGTTGATAGCGTTTGGTATTAACCATTTCGCCAGGCTCCAATAGCTCATAATAGACCACACCCTTCTGGTCCCACCAAACACAGAGCATCGTCTTTCTGCCAAAGCAATTCGGTCTTGCGGTCGATGTGGATGATGCGCCTGGGTCTACCCATGATTTTTTGCGCATGGGATTCTCAAAAAAAATCCACTTTTCATCCCCAGTAACGATATGATGCAAGAATGATTTTCTTCTGTATCATTCGAGCAAAATTTCACATGTGTTTTTGCGCCTCTCCATCTGTCTCTCGTTCAATTCATGTGGCATTCATCTGCCGACTTTCTAAATCTTTCCCATCTCTCGTAGGCGATTGGAAACAGCTTGTTGATTAACGCTCAATTGCTCTGCGAGTTGTTTTTGTGTTTGTGAATCATCTAGCAATACTTGCAATTCCACATCTTCGTACTTTTTGGACGGTTTTCCGTGTTCCTTGTCTGCAACATCGAAATCTCCAATTTTGAAACGCTGAAACCATCGTTCATATGTTTTCTGCGATGGAGCATGTTCACCATAAACTTCTCCAAGTAATCAGTATGATTCTGCAGCAGTTTTCTTCAAATGAAAACAAAAAATTAATGCTGTCCGAATGCTCCTTATTTGATACAAATTTCGTCATATTAAACAGCAACACAATACTACAACAAACATTTTTCAATCAAATCACTTTGCGCGTTTGACACTTGTTGATGGTACAATAAAATGGCGTATAATGGCGTATAATGTTAAATCTTTGTACTTCACACTGCATTGGAGGGCTATCTGTTTCTTAAATCGTCATTTCATACTTGTACACCTGGCTACAGAGACGCTTCTGAGCTAGAGCGTCGCGTGAGCGCGCGACTCGGCTGTCGAACCTCGAGCGGTAGTGGGTGTAGCGCATTGGAATTCGGGCGCGGCCCGAAATGTGTAAATATTTGCGAGCACTGTTGTATACTATAGAATTAAGTGACAATTTGCTTGTAGATTCTAGATGAAAATAAATTCGCCTAATTGGAAGATTTTCATAAGGACTTTGAGATTCCTTTCAAGAATCTATGATATATTCAAGAGATCTATTTTTTTTAGCTGAGCTAGTTTTTACTTAAAGTGAAATAAATATATGTTTTGGGTGCATTCGGGAAGACGCTATTAAGCGCTATTTAGCGCTACAAACTGTTCGCGGAATTGCAGATAGCGCTAACAAACATGATGTCACTAATGATAGCATGTTATGTCACAACTGGGCGCTATCAATGCTATTCCTTCTAAATAGTGTATTGATAGCGAATATAATTTTAATTAAAATTCTATTCGCTTACAGAAGAAAGTAATTATTGCGATATCTTTGTTACTTAAGAGACTTTATAAGACTTTGAGACTTTATAATCTGTTATAGAAACTTCTCAATGTAAATTTATAACAATTATTGCATAGTTTCTGGTAAGCAAGAATTATTATGACAAAATGTGTTATTTATTCTAGAAGCTTCTCGATGTAAATTTGGTAGCGTTAGCGTTTACAAATCCGTGAACGACCTTAGCGTAGCATTGGTAACGTTTAAAATTCGTCAAAGTTAGATTAATGTTTGAGGGGATTCTATTCTCGAATGGCACCAAATTTTTATATCTTAGAATTTCGTAGAATAAACGTACGTACGTAATGTGTGAATTTCAAATTTTATCATAATGAATGCAATCTTAATTTTATTAGGATAATACGGTCAATGCAATGCTGCAAACACTTTGAAGCGTTTTTTAATTGAACAGTTTGTAAAATTCTTTCTTCTAATTAGTCCATCAAATGCTTCAAAGCATTTGTAGCGAGACTTTGACCAAAGTCTCAATTTTAATCTCTGCTAGTAATTCTTGTTTGTGTATCATCTTTAATTTTTCAAAGTTTCTGCGAAGTTCAACTTATGTATTTGATTTCATTATAAATGTGAAAGTCAGAGATATCTTGTTACTAACAATTTTTAATTCTCATATACGGGAAAAAGTTGCGGTATAGCGCGACAGGGTATTCCGCTGCAGATGCTTAAGATCCTTATTAGATGTAGATATGCTTCTAAAATCAATAAGTTCTTCCTTTAATCTGATAAATTTACTTACTATAACCATTAATTTTTTCTATCTAGTTTACATTGTTCACTCTGACCTAGCGACAAGCTATCATAGAGATTACAATTGAGCTTGCAATTCTGTTATTCACTACGAGAAAATAAAAAATTCACGTTTCAAATACTTTACAAAACCTTAAAAATTTTAATTATAGAGAAAAGTTTGATTGGTGATTGAAAACAAAAATCCCCTACATTAACTTAATCATGATGAATATATCTCTCTAATAAACGCTACCAACGCTACGCTAGAATGGAGAACTCGTTCATGGAGGTTTTATGATAACAATAATGAATTTTACAGTTACCTTTATCGTTTCTCTGCACATGATTGGACATGATGCCACGACACAAGCCATTTACACTGTAAAAAGGTTTATTTACATAATAATAGATGTAAAATACATTACATGATTAGTCCTGTATATATAAAAAATGCAATTTTACAGAAATTATGTAAGTCCACAAAATTATGTAAATTTTATTGTGTAAATATATCTTATTTTATATTGAATATTATGTAAATAGCAAGATATTTTGAATATTTTTTGTAATTATCCAAATTTTAGTAATATTACGTAATATAACTGTTAACGCTTAATTCGAATTTCGAGCCATAATGGCGCACGAGGCAGCATGGTGAAAGACACGTCTTTCCTCAAAGGATTTCTGAGACTTTAGCCAATCGCCATGTTTGCTTCTTCTTCTTCTTCAAGGCACGGACAGAAGTGACTGTTATTTTGTATCACAGAGTTTTTTGTAAAAGGGATAACCTTTATCTTGTGTATAATACTATTGCCAACGTTTGTATCAAAAGGAGTAAAGCAAGTCAATCAGTAACAATAACAGAAATTTTTTGCGTATTGCTGTTAAATGTATAATAATATATAATGCGAAACGTACTGTCATATTATCGTTCCTGTAACTATACATACACATTGTTATTGTACTTCCACAAACTGCTTAGTTACAAATCATGAAATTATTTTTATTTTCATATTGCAAATTTACAAACGTGTGAACGTTTACAACTACTATAGTAGGTCTCAAAATTATCCACTGTAGTTGTAATTTTACATAATTGTTTACAATGTATAGCGCTTGAGATTAGAGAAACCCCTAGTCCGTCTGCTGTGATTGGTGGTCGTAAATTTAAAAAAAAATAACGGAAAAATAATGAAAAGTTACTTTCTTAAATCAACGGTAACTGTAATGAGTTATTTTAAAAATCAGTAACTAGTAACGATAATTTGTTATTTTTTCTACTCGGTAACGAGTAACTGTAACGTGTTACTTTATAAAAGTAACTTTCCATTCCCTGAATATTATATATTACATATTAAACAATTTCATTGTATACTCCTGCTCGGAAATAAAATGAGACCAACATGTACGCATTCATTTAGATTAGGAAGTCCGGCATTTCTGACAAATTCGAAATTACTTTGAATATCGCATAACTCGCCGACGTCTCAAACAGTACCAACATGATTGCAGCATTTTCTTTACAATGATTCTTAACGATCATAATAATCAATTTCATATAATTTTCATGTCAATAAATAAATGTAACGTTTATGCCACATCCACGCCGATCGCCGGAACCACAGTGTATAAGTTAGTCTGAACGTGAGACTGACTGGAAGCTCAGACTCTCAAACGGCATCCTAGCGAAATGTGACGAAATCGGTAGTCAACAAGCATGAGAGAGTCCATGTCACAGTATACAGTAGCGCAACTCTCTGTCGGCACTTTTGATGTTGATGAAGCCAAAGTCGTAATGAGACATTACATACGGTAATGCCATCTAGACTTCTCTCTCATTTACTCTCTTAGGCTGTCGCATATATTTCCGTAACAATAACCGTAAGAATAAGCCAATCACAGTCGAGAATTCTTTTGAACTCTTAATTCTGATTGACTGATTCTTGCGTTATATCTTATATTACTGTTACGGAAGATGTGTGCGACAGCCCTTACTCTCCTGCCCTGTCCGAACCGTAGATTCTGTCTATAATCCAAATAACATCTTTCTAAAGCGATGTTACAATGAGATTTGAAACATTAAAAATTAAGCCACAAGAAATTAACAAATCATAGAATTGATCCTGGCGATTCTTACGCCTTAAAATTTCATCGTAAATAAAATCGATAATTAAGTTTCTATTGAATATTAGAGAAATCTGATTATAAAAAAGTATAAAATTAAATTATATATATGTAATTTATATATACATTTGTGTGTGTGTGTGTGTGTGTGTGTGCGTGCGTGTGTGTGTGTGTGTGTGTGTCATGAATGTATTTGCATATAAAGGGGAAATACAAATTTATAATTACAGAAAATGATGAACTTTATTATACTATGTTAGAAAGTTTATCATATATCTATGCATTTTTTTATTTTTTAAGTTTCTTTTACTAGATCATATTGTAACTATACTCACTCTATGGTCTAGAAAGAAAAAAAAATATATATATATATATATAAACATTAAGAAATTGTTTATTATAAATATTATAAAATATTATAAAATATAATATAAAATCTATACGCAATTTACATACAAAATAATATACGATTTTAAATGCTAATGTATAGATAAATATCATATTTGGTTTGCATAACATAAAAATTTAATTATAATTATATATATGTTACAATATAAACAGCTCTTACAAAACAGATAAATATCTATAAGTAATCTGAAAATAAATAAGTAATCTAAAGTAAATTAAAATTGATAGTCATAAAAATATAATTATAAAATTATCTTATTTTAGGTAATGTCAAATTTTTTCCAAATTTTGTGGGTATGGCATCTGAATGAAGAAGAACTCTCCTTTACTAATTTTAAACCATTTCTCTTCAAAATGTAGAGAGCATAATTGACAATTTCTAGAAGAATATTCAGGATCTTTTCCTTCTTTCCATTTCCTCGTACTTCATCATATCCATTACAACCATCTGTTAAAATAATTTATTAATGTAAAAAATATTAAGAACGCATTTATACAAATAATATTGAAAATTGAAAATATTTATATAATATATGGTATACCTCATATTCTTGAGGGAATTTAAATACATGTCTTCCTTTTAATTCAAGATTTCCAGGACATCCATTTGTTGAATAATATTTAATTTTTTTTCTACTCATTTTCTTGATATGCCATCTATTTTCTTTTTATATCTGAAACAGAGCTAAGATCAAAGTGTTTTCTGCAAGAGAATTGAAAATACGTATATATGTATAGATGTACAATTCTCTTTAAGGATAATTGTCACTTCCTTTATTCTTTTCACTTCATTTTATTTCACTTCACTGCACTTCTCTTCACAATAATCTACATCACTTTATTTTTGTTTACTTCACTATCATATCTAAAACAATTTGCAAGACATCACCAACATAAAAGCATATGAACTTAGTACTGTCGTTACCGCCAATTGCTACACAAAAACTTCAACGATTAAGAGAAAGACCGAAAACAAAGAATAAATGAGAGAAAAGTTCAGATGGCGTTATCGTATGTAATGTCTCAAATTGCGCATGCGCGCTACGATTTTGGTCACACATAATAAATAGAGTGCGCTATTGTATACTTTGGCCATGAATGTATATATATATAGGCTCGTCTTGTGTGTGTGTTACAGCGAACGAAAAAATGGCCGACGACTGAACTTATAGGTGTGGAAAAGTTTTGACGACGAAATTTGTGCTGCATGCCATTTCGTTATTATTTGCTTAATTGTGACGTGTCTCGCACTTATGAAAGTTTTAAAAATGGACACTATAATTATTCTGGAATATGATGCGTAAAAGCGTATATTTCATTTATTTCAACAGCTGTTCAAACCGTGTATTTCCGCCTGAAATTAAACTCACTTTACCTGCCCTTTTTACGATTATTTATTGACTATTAAGGGAGAAAAGGACTGTTTATGCCTATTTTTGCAGGTATTTTAAAGCAATCTTGTTAGATTTATCCAAATTGTCTTTATTTACAAATGGCTTGCAGCATAAATTTAGGAGCATTCCTCTCTTCTGACGTCTGATTCCAACATGGCCGCTGCGATTACTCAGGATCTTTAAGCTATAAGAAATAAATAAGAATAGAAGAATCATAAGCCTAGTTTTTACCGAGGATTTAAACCGGATCAAAATATAAGAATCAACCAATTACAGTCGAGTATTTCCCTGTCGTTCGACAGCAATAGGGGAATACTCGACTGTATTTGGTTCTTATATTCTGATCCGATTTAAATAATCGATGGAAATTAGGCCATAGTCAATTATTCTTCTCAATTATTCGACTGTAATTGATCAATTTCTTAGGGCCATTCCACACAAACTTGCTATGTCCCTTACGATTTAAGGATTAAAATACCTATTGCAGTTCCGGACTAGCCCGATTTAGAATCCCTAGCAGAGAGTCTGGTCAATAATGTACCCCAGTTTTTATTAGCCAGGAAAGAATAGATTGGCGCGACCAATCATTGCAATCGAAAACTCATTCAAGCGCGACATAACTGATATGGAACGAAAAAATAGAAAAAGAATTAATTTAAGTTCAGTATGACACTGATGAGAGATACTATCAAAGACATCCTTACGAGAGTTTGCGTTCGTGTTAATGGGCCTTCTACAATAAGCCATTAGTCATAAATTAGAAGTCAGAAACAAAAATTAATTATGATTGTTCACTTTTTAGCTTCTGATTTTTGACTAATGGCTTATTGTAGAAGGCCATAATATTGAAGTGATTAAGAATAAAAAACATAATATTGTACTAATTTTATGATTTATTAGTTTTGTAGACGTATTTATACATTTAAAACTCATTTAATACTCGATTTTTCTTTAAGATTGTGATTTCAGTGTTATCATTAAAGTTTGATTAGAGATAATAAGTGCAGAGACAAAATTATTTTTCAGCAATTTTGTAATTTTTCAGCAATATATAGGATATTATAGCTTTACAAGTATACATATTTATTTATGGAGCCTTTATGTACAATAATAAAAAATTATGAATTCAAAAATGTATTAGTCAAATATTTATGTTAATAATCGCAAATTTATATCAATTATATCAATAGGAAGGCGTTACAGGATATGATGAGTATGTTAAAAAAATTTTTGGAGGGGAGGAAACTGGAGCTGTGCAGAAAAGACGAAAATAATGGTGTCTAGAGAGAGGGGGAGAAAAAGGAAAGAGAAATGGAAATGGAGGAGTAAGGAACTAGAGGAGGTGCAGGAATTCAAATATTTGGGTTTTAATTTAGATAAGAAAGGAGATTATAAAAGACATATTAAAGAAATAAGTAGAAAAGGAAAAATGGTAGCAAGAAAGGTATGAGGCTTAGGGGAAAAACTATGCAGAAATGACTTTAATAGAAGATGGATGCTATTCAAATATTTGATATAAAGTGTTATGGCATATGGAGTGGAATTATGGGGCTGGGAAGAAAAAGGCGAATTAGAAAAGATAATGTTAGATTATGTCAAGTGGAATTTCAAACTGGATTTCTGCATCCCAAGGTATGTAATTATGAGGAGCTGGTAATGGATAAGTTCAAAGTAGAATGGAGTTTGAGGGCAAGAAAATACGAGGAAAAGATTAAATCTGGAAACACAGATAATTTGGTCAGGGCGTACTGAGAGAAAAAAACAAAGCTATAATTGGAACAATAGATATGGTATGGAGAGAGAGAGAGAGAATTATAATAGGAACGGATGGGGAATTGAATCAAGGGAAGTAATGGGACGTGGGAATGAAAGTTTTGAAAAAAATTTGATAAATAGGGAAAGGGATTTTTACAGAGGCAATGGGAAAAGGAAAGAATAGATAGATCAAGATATAATAAAATATATAAAGAGATAAATATGGAGAATGAATACCAATAATAAGTATTAAATTATTTGAGAGTGGAGAATTTGGAATGGAAGAGAAGAGATGAGATAAGAGCGTTATTTAAATTAAGATCCGGTAATTTAGAAGAGAAGAATAAATACTGGCTAGGAATAGAGGAGGGAGGATGTCTTTTCTGTGGTGCAAGCGAGGACTTTAACTTTGAGCATTAAAGAATGCGAGGAGACAAGAGTAATTTTGAAGAGTTAGGGAAGGATAAGGACGAGATTGTAAGGAATTTATGGGGAGAAGATTTGAGTGTACTTAAAGGAAAAACGCTAATGGATAAAACGATAGAGAAAAGGAAATAATAAAAGGAAAAGAAAAAAAGGAGAAAGGAAGGATAAGATATAACAGAGACTATTAAAGATAAAGATAATATAAAGACAAGGAATGAGTATTTTGTAAAACAACAAGGCTGTGAGTAAGTGATAAAATAAGATTGTAGCGTAGAATATTATAGTTAGTGATAGATAATTTATTATCTATTTAAGTTAAGGAAACGAATTGAAATGAGAATAGAAAATAAAAACATAGGATATAGATGGAACGTGCAATTAAAGAATAAGGGAATAAGGGAAGATAAGGCGGTAAATAAGGGTAAAGAAATACTAGGTAGAGATAAAAGAAATAGGACATGGATACTAATAATAGACTGTGCTAAGGCTGTGATATAAAGATTATGTATAGGTAAAAGAGAATGTAATAGTTTGTTATATAGGTTTGTAGTTGTAAGATAAAGATTGGAGAGGAGTGTAAGTGTGAATGAGTTAAGTATTTTTATAAACCAAGTCCTCTTCTTGGCTTGTATATGCTGAAGTGTAAATAAATTCTATTCTATATCAATTATATCATTATTCTCGATAATGTCAGCGTGTTCTTCGATTATTTCTGGATCTCTCTCTTTTTGTATGAAGGAAAATCTGTCCAGGATTGGCGATCATTAATAGTATTTGGTTGGTGATATAAATATTGGGCAAGTTTCTTCATTCATCGATTGCAATATGCGTAAATGCAGCTTTTATGGAACAAAATTACATTTGCGCGATTGATCAATCGATGAATTAAAAAACTCGCTCATTGTTTCGATTGTATTGCGTTGTACTACAATGACTGTCGGGAATTCCACACTTGATATTAATCGAAAGAATTTTTCTGCCTGGTAAAAAAGAGAAAGAAGGGGCTTTCTGGGAACATCGATATATTTTATATATCGAGCTTGTTTTTGTCATTATATTGATCAGATAATAAGATTACGACGCAAAAGAAGTGAGTAGAGACGATCCGTATGTCATTCGACTGATTGACCTGAGTACTTTATAATTGCATCGTGAATCTTCTTCGTGAACAATTTTCACGGAAAAGGGGAATTTGTGCGCGACGGACCAAATATATTTAACAATATTAAGGTAATGCATATTCGTGCATAATCGCGCGCAAATTTTGAAAGACCAATCCCGGACATGCTCTCTTTAAAAAAATTGCATTCCAAATTCAAAATCAAAATTGCCAAATATTGCATCATCTAAAATTTTTGAAATTATGACAGAAACATTGACGAAATCTGGTCGTATTAACTTCCAAAGATTTTTTTCTTGGAAGGCAAACTGTATTAAATAAAGAAATAAGTGCATAATGTGCGGAAAGTGTTACTTGCCGTTCGTATCTCCTGATCTAGTTTTCACCGAAATCCTCACTAATTCGATTTCACTCCAGCAAATCAAATTTATAGTATTGTTTCCATCAAAAGTAAAGATTTATTGGATAGAAGTTGGAATAATATAAGCACAGTTAAATATGTCTTTGGCATATAAATTTAATTCTATGCAACGTAATGATTCGCTGGAAATTAGACCTTGTATGAACTGACAACAAATTACAAGTAGCAAAATGCAAATAGAAAACCCATTACTGGATATAAGAAGAAAAATAAGGTAGATGTGATACTCTGGCTTTTTATAATGATTCATTATGTTGTTCACGCTCTGTGGCCTGTATTTAGAACGCGCTTACAACGATGTTAGCGTGCTAACATGCTATAATTTACACATACTATAGAATTTTAGAGATGAAAGAGCACTTTTATCAAAAAAAGCGCGTCCTGAATATGGGCCTATGTCTTTTCTGAAAAAAATCAAATATTTCGCTTTCTCTACATTCTTGCATGATTATTTTCATGGATGCATTATCTTCAGGTTAATCATAAGGTTCATCTTGTCAATTTCTGTCACAGTTTGATTGCTGCAACTTTGAACTAATTGATTAAACACACCATCACATTAAAAAAACCTCTTTGTCTATGCCATTTCGTCCTGAATCATTCTATTATTCCAATGAAATACATATATTCAATATACTTATTATAATAATGATGTCAAAATGAATCAGATTATCGACAACTGAAAGGAATGACTACAGTTGCATTAATTTTTTTATTTTTTTATTTGCATTATCCAGAAAATTTGTATCTCTTTTCAACATTAAAAATTCCTTCTTTTGATCATATAGATCAAAAGATTACTCTTTTAAATTTTTAAATCCATTCATCTTTAAAACTGAATTTTAATTATTTTATGAATTATAGAGTCGTATAGAGTGATGCATGTGGTAGTACAGATTCTTAAATCATTGTATGGGGTCTGTTACTGATATGTACTTTGTGAAATTATGATTGAAACAAACATTCAAAATCTTGATTTGATAGATTATTTTGTCTCAAAATCAAAAAAGAAGATACAAGGAAAAGAGAATATATGATTATTCTTTAACATTTAAAAATCAGCCTGAAATTCAATTAATATTGATTTAATCAATATTAAGTTTCTGCAGTATTGATAATAGTAACTATTAAAAATCTATAGGATTATATTAAGAAAAACAGAAAAATTATTAATAAGATATTAAAATTTATGTATAATTCTACAGTAAATAAATTATTAATATTCAAGTGTTCATGAATACTTTTCACCCTTTGTATTGCAAAAGGAAATTAAACATAAGTAAACAGAAAGTTTGTTTCAATGCATTTTTAGATGACGCATAGAAGAAAAAATAGATCTACCAAAAGGAAGCAGTGTGATCAACTATCCAAAGTGTCTTCTCTTGTGGCTGAGACAGAGGTTGAGATCATTTGCCTATTCTGAAAGTGCCGATTAGATTGTGAAAATCCATTTATTCGAAATGAAAAAGAATATTTTTCTCAATGTTGCATTTGATGCTGCCTTTTAGAATTTTAATCATCAAAGTTATATATTTATTTGCTTTCCCTGTATCGTTAGTAAACATATTGTGTCATTGATATGTTTAGATGCGTTATCATGAAAGAGTCAAGAATCAATAGATAATGGCTGCAAGTATTGTTGAATACTTTATAATAACGAGATTATAAAATAATAGTTTATTTACGATAATTTTCCTAATCGATAAAGACTTTTAGAGTACATACTTGTCTTATATATGCCTATAAATTTATCACGAACATCAAAAAGGTAGTATTATAATGACAAATGCAAGTAAATTCTTTTGTTTTAGACTCCTATACAAAGAGCGCTAAAGTATAAGATCGAAGGAAATGTATATTTCAAATCGAAAAAATATGATGAAGCCATTGCTGAATATACTAAAGCAATCGACATTTGTCCCAAGGAGAGTAAGGATGAACTCGCAACTTTTTATCAAAATAGAGCAGCTGCGTATGAGCAATTGGTATTAAGATATTTATAATAGTCATAATAAGTTTAACATGAAAATTTGATTTCATTGATTGTCGAAGTTGTTGGTGATATGTGTGTACAATAGTTGCAATTTACAGAAGAAATATAACTCCGGAAAGGCAGATTGTGCAAAAGCGTTGGAATTAAATCCAAAATATATTAAAGCTTTGCTATGTCGGGCACGTGTATTGGAGCAAGCAGGGGATTTGGAAGCAGCCTTAAAGGACATGACTACCGCATGTATTTATGAAGAGTTTTCTCATCCTGATTCCCTTGTTAAGGTAGAAATAATCTTGAAAAAACTTGGTAAGTTACATATTAAAAGCACTTTGTATTAAGTA
>Ga0157363_1004824_pt1 | contig 12513 bp, 7 predicted proteins | sample AttsexASBM1_FD_111477 | JGI IMG/M metagenome (GOLD analysis project Ga0157363, IMG submission 111477) | Fungus gardens microbial communities from leaf cutter ant in Ribeirão Preto, State of São Paulo, Brazil - Atta sexdens ASBM1 | ecosystem: Host-associated > Fungi > Mycelium > Unclassified ...
AAAACATACTCTTATTGAGTTTTCAAGCTATTAAAACCTATTTAAAGGCTTTAGCAAGAAAACTTAATACTCCTAGATAATGTCTTAGACTCTCTTGAGCAGAAACCAACTTGAGAGATGGTATGGTAGCCATTAATCAAACTAGATCTCAGAAATTAAGATCTTTAGGGATATAAGATGCTATTATCCTTGTAAAGGACTAGTTATGAAGAATAGGCACTTATAAGTACAATTGGTATTGCTACAAATATTTGGACAATAGGATAAAGTAGGAACATGAGTAATTAGAAGCTAGAGAAGATCAGAAATAGGCTCATAAGTAGGAATGGCTAGTGAAAACAACTAAAGAGAAATAAAACCAGTATTTGTAAGTAGAAAAAAACCATTAAACTGATGTCATTTTTAGATTAATATATAAGCTACAAGTAGAAGGGAGAAGAAGAGAGAACTCTCATTCAAATTCCCCTATTCATAAGTAGTTTAATTGCTATTTTCTCAAGTGAGTGTTATTAGTATCTACTTTTACTTTTGGGTAAGTTTCAGAGAGTTCTAGCAGCCTAATAAAGGCTAGTGAGGTAAGTACCAGCTAGTATTATTGTTATGAACTTAAGACCTTAGAGTTGGTCAAAAGAAGAAACCTTATATAAGGTTTACACAAGAGAACTCAATAGAGAGCACTGTACAGGATTGTCTACCTTATATACCAAAACCTCATGGTCTGTGCTAACTACTTCTAGCCTACCCTAAACAGCCATGTGTTTTACACATGGTATGATGTTACTCTCCCTGAACCTTCTATATCTTTCTATGAGTCATGTAACTTGTAATCATCACTGTGACCATGTCATGTGATGTGACTATCACTCTAACCCTCACCTAAGTTCTAAAAATAGAATAAATAAATAAATAAAAAAAGAATGAAAATAGAAAAGAAAAGGAAAATAAATGAAGTCCACCACTTTCAACTTTGACAATTATCAGTTATAAGATTTGACATAAGAGATACCTTTAGGGTGTATCACCTAGGATGAATAGTATTGTTAGAGGCTCTTAAAAAGCTTTGTAATCTATTTACTAGATTTTCAAAAGAGTTTGTTACATAGTGTAAGGTTCATTATTTAGAAGTGTGTTAACAGGAAAAAGTGTTCACAAGCAGATGTTATTCATATATTCTTCTTTTACACTATTGTTTTTATTTCTTTTCTCAATTTCTAGTACTGATTTGAATTCTTCAGCATACAGTTAAGGGCCAGTATTACATAATTTTAATCACACCCTAGCATAACTTCTTTTCTTTCTAACTCCTATTAGCAAATTTGTGATACTTAGATGAGATAACAGATAGATCTACTAGACTATCCAATAGTTGTATGGACCTTGCTACAGAAGTTGTTAAATAAAGAGACAAATGGAAATTAGTTGAGTCTGGTAGATGCAATACTTGAATAAAAGTTGGAGTACTAATTATAGTAATGTAAGGTTACTCTAAGTAAGATCTAGAAGTCTTGAAAGTTCCAGAATTGGTGGATGTAATCATTTTTAGAGATAGTGGAATACTAGAAGATAGCTAGAGTATTACTAGGGCATTAGTTATAGTACAAAAATATGTGAGATTCTTCTATAAATATAGATGGAAAGAGATAGATCTTACTGCCTAGTCAATCAATAGATTGTATTAGATGAGCTAATTGTACCAAAGAACCAAAAAGTAGAAAGAATCAGGTAAGATGACATAAAAGTTCTTAACTAGACTTTTACCAGATGGAAATCAGATAAGCAACAACAAACATCTAAAATAAAGTTGTTTGATAATTCATTAAACAGATGGAATAGATGAGGTTAAGAGGTCATAGGCATATACAAAAGAAAAGCAATAAGTAGATTTAGAGTCAACAAGAATATAGAAAGACACTTACTAGATGTGATCTAGCTTACATACTAGAGATAAGAAGAGGGATAAGATAAGTAAATATAAGTCTGAAAGAGCAGATGTATTGAGATGGATTGAAGGCATAGTTGCATAGACAAGTTCAATGTAACCCCTAGTCTATGTAGAGTCTATAAGGTCATATATTAGTTTTCTGATTGCTTAGATGAGATATATGGAAGAGACTACTTCTGCTTTCCTAGTCTTTGTATTACCAGGGGTGGAAGTGCTTGATACTTGTTACAGTTACCAATCTTGTAGCTACTGAAACCACAGTAAAGATATAGTGTTATAGACTAACTTTCAAGACTTCCAAGACTTCCACTTTCTAACTTCTAGTTAGAACTTTAACCATACTTAGATTTATATCTGTGATTATTCTTACATAAATCAGTTTCTTATATTTTATCTCCTAGTAACTTGTCACTTAGACTTCCAGTCATTCTATATCCTAGAAACTATCTCTATAATATTTCCTTAGTTATTCTCTACACTACTATTTCTTAGCCACAGTTCTAACTACAAACTTAGTATATAAGACTGAGTAAATACTCTATAGTCTTCAGTCTGAAAATCAACTAAGAACTTGACTATGACCTAACCAAGTACCTATCAAGAATCTAATAACTTTTTCTCTTATTCCTCTGTCTGAGTTATTAGTTGGTCTCTCTGATATCTTACCCTCTGATCCAAAATTATGACCATACAACAAATAGTGGACATAATACATAAGTTGAGGTCAATGTTGTCTTCTAAGGTTATGTTGGCAGTAGTCAAGTAGAAAAGAGATTATACTAGAGTACAACAAGAACTATACAACACTAGCTCTAAACTACATACTGAAGAATTCAAAGGAAATGATATCAGCTTCAGAAATCAATAAAAAAAATGTAGAAAAAATAATATAAAATAATATTAGAATATATAAAACCCTTAAAAGAGCTCTTATGAATGAAAAAGGATAAAGTTAGGAAGGATATTAAAAGGAATATACAAGTAACATCCACTTGCAAATGCTTTCCCTTGCTAATATACTTCTAAACAGTAAACCTTACAGTAAACCTTACACTATGTAACAAGTTCCTTTGGAAAATCTAGTGAATAGATTGCAAAGTTCCTTAAGAGCCTCCAACAATACTATCCATCTTAAGTGATGCACTCCAAAGACATCTCTTAAGTCAAACCTTATAACTAAAGATATTGACTGATACTTACCTTGCTAGCCTTTCTCAAACTGCTAGAACTCTCTAAAACTCATTTGAAAGTGATAGTAGATACTAACAATACTTACTCAATAAAATAGAGGTTTAAACTGCTCTCAAGTGGGGGTATTTGGATAGGAGCCCTTTCTTCTACTTCCCTTTACTCATGGTTTATATATTATTCTAAAAATATAAAGAATGAAACTAGAAACTAGAAACTGAAACTATAAGAAATCTTTCTGAGATCTTGAGAGCACATAGTTCTCTCTCTATTTGCAACCTAAAATTGGGCTAATGTTCTTTTTTCTGCTCTTGAGTGCTGATTCCTTTCTTTTTCAGCATTTTTACCAGTTACTTCTACTCAAGAGTACACTCCTAACTCTTCTGGCTTCCAATCAGTTATGTTTCTGCCTTATTTTATCATCCAAATATTTATAGCTATATTGATTGTACTTTTGAGTACCTATTTCTTGTAGCTAGTCTTTCTTGAGTAAATAATATTGCTTTCTAGTATAGTTCTAGTATTCCTATTTTTTTAGTGAGTGGGTAACATTACTTTCTCTATAGTTCTCTAGAGAATAGTATGGCATGTTTTTGTTATCACTAAGTAGCCTCTGTGCATATACAAGCTAGAGTAGCAGATAGCTAGGCATTTCACAATACTCTGCTAAGTCTATTCTAAATAGACTCTAAGTCTGAAGTTTGTTCTGTTTAACAGGTATCATATCATCTCTCTAGTCATTATTTACTCAAGAGAGTCTGAGATATCACCTAGAAGTGTAATATCTTTTTGCTAATGCTTTCAAAGAGGTTTTATATGCTTAAAAACTTTATGAGATTACTTGTTTTCACAGAAAAGCATTTTCTAGTATAACAACATTGCCAATCCATAAATAAACTTCCAAACTTAATCCACAACCTGGATACTTATCTAACTTTATGGATTTCCATATCTATTTCCTGAATAAGTTTCCATACTTAATCTGATTTTCTTTTTGTATGACTGATTATCTACTTATCCTACCTTCATCCATTCTGATATTTTCCTTGACACCTTCTTAATATACAGGTTGTTTTCCATACATCTTTTTTTTTCTTGCTTGTCAACTTTCTATTATTATCAAGCTTAGGTTTGAGGTCTTTCTGAGAACTGGAATTTCTTAGAAGTAAAGCAAATATTTTTAGTAGTAAGTGAGAGAAGTTTGCAAATAGTATTATAAATGGGCTCTAGGGCTGGGCAGATATAGCAAAAGTAATGGAAGTTTTAAGAGTGAAATGTTAGCATGAACATCCACAATATCTTGTTTGGCTATTTGGCACAAATATGTTCTTGGTTATATTCCTAGTACTAGTTGTTGATGGTCAATGCTAGTGAGTATATAGTTTGAAATGAGGAAGGTTTTCTCTATTTCTGGGTTGAGATAAAATCTTGAATTTTGTTTGGAAGACTCTAGTAGTAACAGTGATAGAAGACATTGTTACTTCATCTGAGTTGCAAGATATACTTTATAAATTCTATATTGTAGATGAGAATTTTGTTACTAGTCTTCATTCATAGATTGTCTAGCAAAGTTACAGCTTCTCCAACAAAGTCAGAAAATCCAAAGTGATGATAAAGTTCATCAACAAAGTAACTCCAATATTACAACTTAAGACTTAGTAATTAGTTAAAAGAAGAATCTTGTATAGGATTTATACAAGAGAACTCAATAGAGTTCCAAGTACAAAGTATCTATCTTATATACACTTAGCTAATAGTCTATGCTATACTAAACCCAGCCTACCCTAAAGAACATATATACTACATACCATTAATATATAATATAATATTATTATTCCAAAACTTTCTACATTCTTCTGTGTAATGTGTGATCATGTGACTATAACTGTGACATGTGATAGATATGTGATGTCATACTAACATCCTATGTCCAAAAATAAAAATATAAAATAAAAATGTAGATAGTATTTTTAATCATGAAGGACTAATTGAGCATATAGCAGAGGTGGAGTTATTGTACAGAAGATATAAAGAGAGAACAAATATAGATATGATAGAAGAACAAAAATGAAGTGTAATATTAGAGATATTATGGCTAGCATGCTACAACTCTGAAATTGATTGGAAGACTGGAAAGGTGAAAATGACAAGATATTCAAATAAATGTGGAAAGTAGTGGAAGACAAAGTAGACAAAGCCAGAATGACAGAAGCAGAAACAGAAAAAATAAAAGAAAGAAAAAATGTAAAAGAAAAAAAAGAAGTTTAGAAAACTAATAGTTGAGAAATAAATGGAGATAGAAAGAATGGCAGAAAAGAAGTAGAAGGAAGAAGAAGATCTGATAGAAATTAGGATAGTGAAGGAAATAGTTTTTAGAAGGTTCTATAAGTATTTGAAAGTGTTTAAGAAAAAGAAGTTAGAGAGGATGCCAATAAAGAAGATATGGGATTATGCTATAGATCCCAGAAAAGGTTTTGTTCCAAAAAGGGGAAGATATACCATTGTCAAGAATAGAGAGGGAGAAAGTATAAGATTTTTTAAAAGATTAGTTGAGGAAGAGGTATATTTAGCTATTAAAGTTACCACATATGTCACCAGTATTCTTTGTGCTGAAGAAGGATGGAAAAAAGAGGATGATGCAAAATTATAGACATCTGAATAGTTGAACAATTAAAAACAATCATCCATTACTATTGATTTCAGATTTAATATAGGAAAAAAGAAGGTATTGTCACATACTATCCAACATCTACACTCTCTTCTGCTGTGAATTACACTCTACTCTAATTATCCATCAACCTGAGGACCAAACTCTGCATTCCTTATCAATCACATAGACTTCTACAGTATTGAATAATCTAGAGTATACATAGCAGTAGAGTATTATTAGGTTATCACTTTCATATCTAAGAATATCATCTACCATGTACCATTTCTTAGTCTGATTATTAACTTAGATTTGTATCACACTCATACTAAGTACATCCAAGTTCCCTCTTTTGAAATATGACCATATAATGAGTTCAGCTAGGTGCAACAATCTTTTATTAAAGTCAAGGTTATTCTATTCAAATAGCATCTCTTTGATCTGACTTCTGACCTTATCTTTCAACCCAACCTGTCTTTCATGCTACCTACAGATAATCCTAGTAAGTGAGAATCACTCTTAAGAGATGTTCATAAAGATGGATCTTAGATGAGGATACAATAATGTAAGGATTAAGAAAAGAGACAAGTAAAAGATAGTATTCTCAATGCCAGAGTGTGCCTTTGAGCCAATAGTAATTATTTGGGCTAACAAACTCACTAGTAACTTTCCAGATAATAATAAATAATTTGCTAAGAGATATAATAGAGGCAGGAGATGTAGCAGTATTTATTGATGATATAATGGTGGGAACAGAGATAGAGGAGGGACATGACAATATTGCGGAAGAAGTACTGAGAAGAATGGTAGAAAATGACTTATTTGTAAAATCAGAAAAATGTGTGTGGAAGGTTAGAAAGATTGGGTTTTTAGAAGTAATGATAGGATCAGATAGGGTAAAGATGGAGATGGAGAAAGTTTAAGGAGTAGTGGATTAACCAGTATCAAGGAGTATAAAGGATGTGCAGAAGTTTTTAAAACTGAAAAAATATTATAGATAATTTGTCAAAGATTTTGCAAAGGTGGCAAAACTTCTTCATAAAATGACAAGGAAAGATGTAAAGTAAAACTGGGGAGAAAGACAGTAGAGAACATTTGAAAAGTTGAAGAAAAAGTTTATAACAAAGCCAGTCTTAGTAATATTAGACTTTGCTATGAAAAAAGTGTTGTAAATGAAGTGTGAGGATGAGAAGTAAAGGCTAGTAGCCTATATTTTGAAGTCATTGAATGAAGCTGAAATGAATTACAAAATTCATAATAAAAAGATCAGATGTTTAGAGATATATTGGCATTTCTTAAAAGGAGCCAAGAATCAGTCCAAGAACTTGAAATACTTTATGAAAGCTCAGAAGTTAAATCAAAGACAAGCTAAATGAGTCTTATATTTGTTAAGATTTGATTTCATCTTGAAGTATGTAGCTGGCAAGAGTATGGAACAAGCAGATAGTTTGAGCAGAAGAGTAGACTGGATTGAAAAAGTAGAAAAGGATAATGAAAATCAAGTAATATTGAAGAAGAAGATTGAAAAATCAGAGACAAACTTTTTTCTCTTTTATTATATGTGACTTGTGATAGTTTATGACAGTTATGTGTGACTTCATGCTAAACCCTAACTCTAAGTTTGAGAAATATTGTAGAAGGTCCTGGAACAAGATAATGTCATACAACATGTTTTACACATGTTGATCTTAAGGAAAACACATGGTTCTTTAGGGTAGGCTAAGGTTAGTGTAGCATAGACCAGTAGTCTAGCATATATAAGGTAGACAGTTTTGTACTCGAAACTTCATTGAGTTCTCTTGTATTAACCCTAATACAAGGTTCATCTTTTGTTTTAAACATTTTGAAACTTAAGTTGTAACAAATAAGGTATTAAAAGCAGTAGAAGAAATGAAAAGGGCTAGGGTTAAAATATTGAGTAATGATGAGTGGCAGATTGAGGATGACTTAGTATTAAAGGAGAAGAAGATGTATGTTCTAAAAGATGAAAGATTAAGATTAGAGATTATTTGGCTTCATCATGATACACTGATAGCAGGACATGAAGAACAGTGGAAGACAGTAAAACTAGTTACTAGAAACCATTGGTGGCTAAGAGTAACAAAAGAGGTAAAGTGATATGTGGAGAGATGTAATCAGTGTTAGAGAATGAAGAATAGGGTGAAGATGCCAGCAGGAAAATTAAGACCAAATGCAGTGTCAGAAAAACCATGATAACATATATTAGTGGATTTTATTACAAAGCTACCAGTATTAAGGGATTATGATTCAATTTTGGTAGTATGTGATAGATTTTTGAAAATATCACATTTTATAGTGACAACAGAAAAAATAATGGTAGAAGGACTAGCAAGGTTATTTAAGAACAATATTACAATCAATATCTCATACAATATAGGTGTTTACCTCATGTATATCTTGACTTGAACATGTATTTCACTTCTGACTCATATTTACTGTATCTTGTACTTTCCTCATGTTCTATCAGTTAGTATTTCATGTAGTAGTAGAAGCTTACTTTTCTCATTTACCCCTTATTATTTCTTTAAGGACACCTTCCTTATTCTTCATGGTCTATAGATATATATATAGTAGTAGATACAGTCCTATATCTTTATGCTTTACCAATTGATCATTTCTTTACTTCTTTCTTAAGTCTTTGCCTAAGTTACAACCTGAGCCAAGCTTAGGATTATAACAGACAATGTATGGAAGTTGCATGGGTCGTCTAAAAGTATGATTTTGGATAGAGGACTTCAGTTTGTGGCAGAATTGATGAAGGAGTTGAATGAGATGTTAAGAATAAAAACAAAGCTATTGACAGCTTTTTATCTACAAACAGATAGACAAACAGAGAGAACAAATCAGGAGCTGGAACAGTACTTGAGAATATATACAGCTACAAAGTCATCACCATTCAAAGTTAACTATGAAAGAGAACTAAGAATAGGCTTTGAAATATATATAGATAGGAATAGAAAGAAAGCAGTGGAGTATAAAGTGGAAGATAAAGTGTTGTTGAGTACAAAGAATTTGACATGGCAGATAAGGAATAAAGAGATGAGAAAGTTGACAGAAAAGCTTATGGGGCCTTACAAAATAAAGAAAATTATATCAGAGAATATAGTGGAGTTGGAGTTACTAGTGTCAATGAAAATTTACCTGGTAGTTAATGTGAGTAGGATAGCAATATATCAGGAGCAAGTAAAGGGATAAAAAAAGATTCCACCTCTTCTGGTAGAGATAGATAGAGAAAAGGAGTATGAAGTTGAGAAAATATTGAATAGAAGAGATGTGAAGGGAAAACCAAAGTATTTGATTAGGTAGAAGAGATATACAATAGAAGAAGACATATGGAAGAGGTTGGAAAACTTGGGGGAAATGCAATAGACTTAGTGAGAGAATTTAAGAAAGAGATTAGAAAAAAGGAGAAAAGAGAAAGAGAAGGAAAAAGTATTAAATCCAAAAGCAGAAGTGTTTAAAAAGAGTGAATTACTAAGGAAGTATATGGTAAAGATTTTGTTTGAATAGAACAATAGAAAGTGTAAGGGGACTAACTCTTTCAAGACTTTTTTCTTCCATATTTTCTAGCTGTTCTATGTTCCATGATTCTTTTCCATATCTATACTCATCTACTTATCCATTTTTCCATAATCTAGACCTCTTCAAACTATATACCAATGCTTCTAATTATCTATATATGTCATCTCACTTTCCTTTTCAGTATTCTCTTGCTCTTCCACAATGCTCTATGGTCATCCAAAGTCTACTAGTATCATCTACTCATCTACTTTTTCATACTCAAGAAATATTTGCTAAGTACTCTGACTTTTTTCAAATTCAGTCTCTTTATTCTAAACTATTTCTGATTACTTAAGCATCATCATTCTCTGCTTATGTAAACAGAATTCTGACACATTAGAATGAACCTATTAGAGTAATCATCATTTTCAAAAATTCTTATTTTATTCTCTTAGGATTTTCTGGAGGTGAGTGTATAGTTTAATATTTCTTAGACAATAAACTTAGAATTTCCTGAAGATTTAAAGTGCTTTTCTCTTCTGCCCAGTTACCCTAATTGGAAGTTTGAAGATGAGTATTTAAAGAAGTTGGAGAGAAGTTAAGCAAGATAGAAAGAGAAAGAAAGACAATTTTTTTTAGAGGTGGAATCTTAAGAGAGATACTGTTATAGTATACTTAAACTCTTATATTTTATTTTGATCTTCTTTTTTTCTATTTTCTTGGGCAATAAAAAGGCATATAATATATCACATGATATTATATCATTGTCAAGATTACAGAAAGTGAACTTAGTTTCTTTTTATTTTATTTTTTCATTTTTAGTTTCTCTTGATTTATTTCCCATTATTTTTCTATTTTTAGAACTCTGGGGTTAGGGTTAAAAGTGATTGGTCATGCTGTCACATCTGATGGTGTGATTCCAACATTGATCACGGAACTTAAGAGAAAGAAGTAGAAGGTTCTGGAACAAAGTGATGTCATACAACATGGATACCACATGTTGATCTCATGCTTTACACATGGTCATTTAGGGTAGGGTGCACAGTACTTAGCACAGACCATCTGTAGGAGTATATAAGGTAGACTATTTTGTAAAAGAGCTCTCTATTGATGTCATATACAAGTCCACCTGTCCGGAAAACTACATCTCCGCAGTGATGCTACCTCTGAACCCTACAAGCCTGCCTTCCACGGCGGCCACCTTTCTTGCAACACGTCTTATGGCAGTGCTGCAACCCTCCGGATATTCTGTCTTCCATGGCGGAGATACTCCTATTCAACTCAGTCTTCCATGACGGAGTTGCTCCTGTTAGTGTCTCAACACTGAAACCTCTGCTTGGGGCAATAGGGGTTTTATCACTGAAACCCCGAGCATCTCCTATACTATCACTTTGTATAAAAGACTAGTAGTTACACTGTAATTCGCTAGTCTGATAATCGACGAAGATAATCTCTTATTGAACTTGATCTCTGGTGTTCAACAGTGACACACCAATCAGTACTTACTTCCACTCAGACTTCTCTCTCTCATCTGAAGTTGCGACCACATGGCAGACAGATGGCGCAGCACATAAGCTGAAGCCAAGATCGTTCCACAAGTCCGCTCATCTCCAAGTCCATTCTGTGGACTTCCACCCCGGTGTGAACCGCACCTGACAATTGAGTTCTCTTGTGTTACCCAATATAAGGGTTTTGAGTTATAACAATCATAGGCCTAGAATATAAGAGAAGGGGCTGAAAAGATGACATCAAAATGCATGTCTATGACATGTTCACCTTATGGCTAATACATGGACATTAGAGTAGGGCTATTTAATGCTAGTACAAACTATGCATCTATAGTATAAATAGGATAGCAATATATTGGGGACTTCTTGTTGAGTTTTCTTGTAATTCTTACAAGACTTTCACTTTGTAAGATTACTTGATGCACTATTGACTACCTTGATTAGTGGTTGCCATAACAGATAGAGAGTTAGAACAAGTATATAAGCTTATCCATATCAGAGTCGAAGATAATGGACTTGGCTTATTTTATTTCTCTTTCTTGTTTTTAGTTTCTTTTCTATTTATTTTCTTTTTTTTGGACTTAGAGTTAGAGTATAGTATGATATTACAAACTGTCACACAACATAATAAGGTATCATATATTTAGTTATACATATTATAATCAGTCACATAGAAGGACATAAAAGATTCCAGAATAATAATATTATATAGCATGTTTACTACATATTGATCTTATGGATAACACATAGCCTTTAAGATAGGTTGGTAGTAGTCTTATATAGACTAACTAGCTAGCATATATAAGGTAGATACTTTGTACTAGAAACTTTATCAAGTTCTCTTGTATTAACCCAATATAAGGTTCTTTTCTTAACTTAACACTTAGTCTAGAATTGTAACATTAGAATTCAATACCAATTTCTAAGACTATCCAACTTAGGAACTTCTTTATACTCTTTCTTTCTTACTCTCTTACCATCCTCAACTAGAAGCAATATACTAGCTAAGCAGAGGAAGCCTAGTTTTTTATCAAGCCCACTGGTGCTTGGTAGATGTATTATCTTATGTAGATATAGTCAATAGAATTTTCTGTATAGGAGCTCTATACTATAGTGTTCCATTATGATCTGTATATTAGTAACTGCTTTTAAAGCATCATGTAGAATGATTTTCTTAGATCAAAATCATTTACATTTTCTTTAGAGTAGTAGTAAGTAGTTTAAGTAGTTAGTAGATAGTGTAAGGTAGAATTTAAAGAGAGCTTACTAGCACTTACAGAAATTAAGTCTAGTTCAGAATACAAATCAGAGAAGAAAACTAGCACCAGTTCTGTTATAACTCAGAAAGTGTGGACAAACTTCTAGAGTTAGAGTTAGACAATATAGTAATAATTATTAGTCTATGGCTAGAGAGAGATACAGGCATGTGACTGGGAAGTCACATGACATTACGTCATAGGCCTGGAGTAGTCTAGAGCAGTCTGGAAGGACTTAGGGTCTAGAAGGATCAAGAAGAGTCTAGAGTAGAAGTTAGGATTAGGAGTAATATCAAGGGACAATGGTTCCTCATGGTGTACACATAGTACACACATGTACAGCAGAGATTAAAGAGTATGACGTCAAGGCACATGTATATGGCATGGTGGCCTTATGGTATATGAGTAATAAGACATGAGATAGAAGCATGGACTTTAGGGTAGGAGTAG
>Ga0157363_1004825_pt1 | contig 12513 bp, 5 predicted proteins | sample AttsexASBM1_FD_111477 | JGI IMG/M metagenome (GOLD analysis project Ga0157363, IMG submission 111477) | Fungus gardens microbial communities from leaf cutter ant in Ribeirão Preto, State of São Paulo, Brazil - Atta sexdens ASBM1 | ecosystem: Host-associated > Fungi > Mycelium > Unclassified ...
TGTTGAACACAGCCATTGTTTTTGGAATAGAAGCTTTCAGTTTTCATCCACATTTTCTCGTTTACCATTTCAGGGTAATGAGAGAAATTTCTCAATTATCACGGTCGCCGTAAAGTGGCTGCTCTGTCACGCACCATCGCGCGGAGAACGTCGACGCGTTATTTTTTAATTCTGCTTTAGGGCCGCCCTTAATTAACGTGCCGATGAAGCAGAAAGGAGGGACACACGTACTAATACATACATATACACTTACACACGTATATAATAGGAAGCCAGATTAATTTGTCGAGCTCGCCCTCATCGCATTTCCAGGTTCACGTGCGAATAGACGCGAAACGTAAAGAATGTGCGTTCATTGTGAGAACTTAGAGCTTCCGTGGCGCATGACAATGTCACATAAAGCGCGTTAGTAATGCTAAACTGATGGGCAGGAAGAGTGCCACGTTTGTAACCTAATAGTAAACGTGTTGGCCTTACATTTGCAGCATAACTTTGCGCGCGTCTTGAAGAGATGTTTGATTTAAATACATATACATTCTCCAACAAAAAAAATAAGGACAGGCTAAACTAATTAGTAAACTTAACAACTTTTTTTCCTTAATATTTTTTCTTCCCTTCCTCTATCATTATTTTTCCTTTTTTATCTCCTTTTCTTTACTTATCATGTCGCACTACACGAAATTAAAAAATAAATCCGATCTGCAAACAGGTTTCATTCGTTAAACGGCGAACACCAGTTTCCGTAACGTTTCATGAGAAAAATGCTGACAACGTATAATAAGATGTTTCTGCGAGTTGTAGAAGCGATCTCATCTTAAAAGACCACGAGGTATCATCATAAATCGTTATTATGCGATTCGAACTCGCGGTGTTGGAGATTATCTTCGACACGAAACAGATCGGAGTCACGATATGGACATGCATGTTAATTGATTGCCGCGATCGTTAACTTTAAAGATAATATAAATTGTAATTAGTTTTAGAACCGGTGATTATGTGCACTGTGAAGCAAAATCTTAAAGATTATGATAATTGATAAGCTGCAAATGTTCCACGGTTATCACTTGATAATTCTACCATGGCTCTTAACGGTAACCAAATCATCAGAATCAAGAATTATCGGGTAATCAATGTTGAACACAAAGTGCAAGAAATTATGGAAATGTTTTATAAATGTTTATATTTTCTTTACGACGAGTATCTTCAATCTACTAAAATATATACATGTACCGAACTACGAATTACACTATTACAAAATACATGTTTCCACAAAATCATGGCGTTCGCAAAAGTCGTATTTGCGCGTAATATAGAAGTTACGGAGCCCGTAAGTCCTGATATAAGAAACTCATAAAACGTTCCCGACGAAATGATCGAATGAGATTGCATGTATCGGCCCATGCGAGCGAGAGAGTGAACGTTTGCCTGATTATGCACATCACATGGTCGCTCAGCATGGCTCGTTAACAAGGAGCAATAAGATCTTAAATCCGATCTCGGCGAGAAACGGGAGTTGAACATAATCAATATGCGTAAAAATTCTAATGCAAATCTATTCCGCGTCTGGTAAGCGCGAGGGTGGACGCGTGGCTGTTTGTATATAATGATTGCGAGGTTGTCATATTGTGGCAATGCCGTATTGTGGCGAATACGTAGTAATATAGCGGCGAAATAATGAGCGTTCGAGATTAAACGCTCGAAAAGCGGATCGATATCTAAAATAAATTCAACTCTCACGCCTAACGTGGAAAACGGTCGTTTGCAGCAATTTAACGTTTCCAGACTATGATCTTAGGACTTGAGTTTGTAGATGAAATATTAATGCAAATTAGAATTGAATAGTCAATTTCACCATATTACGAGCTCTGTGATATTGCGAAATTATGATGAATTATGTCTCGAGCAGCAATGCTGTGTATTCCAAAGTGTAAATAAAAGTGAATATTTTATATATAATTAACGTGTTGTAAATTGCATATCACTAAGATTCATTAAACATAATTTTTATGCGTTCTGAAACGTAATATGTCTATGTGTATCCCAAATAAAGAAAATAGAAAAGAATCGTGATCAGTCTAATTTCAGATTAATTCTTGCATGCTTTTTATTTTGCAGTTTTTATTTATACTTTTTCATCTAATTTTTACCTTATTTCGTTTCCTTTTTTAGGTAGCTTTTAGGTAACTTTTAGAAGAAAGTAGTTATTTTATGATAATAGATATTTTATTTTAAATATTCGAAATTGTTCTTCTGTTTGAGTTTTTATAAAAAGAAGAAGTTATGTATCGAAATATATATTTTTCGAGCTTATTTTGAATATACAAGTAACATTAAAGAAATCGCTCTTTGAAAATCTAAACGGTGAGGAAACATTGACAATTGTAAATCAACGATATAAGTCGCGCCTCGGTCCTTTATACCCATTATTGCGGCCCATTATCAAGCAGAAGACGAATGAAGACGCGCGATTTCTTAGCGGTGTCGAGTGTCGCTAAAAAAGCCCACTTAACCTTGGCTACGTAGGGAGAAAGTTCATCACGAGATGACGAGCATTAAACTCCGCGTCGTGTCGTGTCAATCGAGGCGAGCGAGGAAAAACCAAGCGTCAAGAAAACATAGCGAAAAAAATTGTCGATATACGGTAGAAGAGAATTGCGTCCAGTGTATGTATCTCCTACAGTAGACGCGCGTGGCTCTGGCTTCTTGCAATATGTGACGACTGGTAAAGTAAGTGGCTGACTTGAGTCGAAGTTGAGTTGAGCACAGGTGTGCGAGCGTAATCGCGATGTCACGGGCGAGTCACGGCCCTCTCTTATTTCTCCTTCCCTCTTATTCTCTTGTCTTAAGTCTCCATCTCCATCCCTCTCCCTTCATTCCGCCCTTTCTCCCGAACTCCTCCCGCTACTACTCCTTTCTCTTTATTTCTTTTCTTTCTTTCTCTCTCTCTCTCTCTCTCTCTCTCTCTCTCTCTTTCTCCGCCTTCTCTTCTTACATCGGGCACAGACGCTCGGACTCGCGAATACTTCTTGATCATTGCTTGGCTTGCCCTTTCTTACCATTGTAAGATGTGTTTTTATCTATCCACTTTGAAGGTTACTTGTTTCTTTCCGATTGACCGAGAAGAAAAGAGACGTGCATTAAGCTAATCTGTTCGTGATCCACCGTTGCTCCCGAGTTTCAGAGTGACCGAAATTCTGCACTTTCAAGTGTTTGATTAATCCTTCGTAGTCGATAGCCTTCTTTATGATGATAAGCGAGTTTTACGGAGAAGTGCTTCAGTACGATACTCTCTTATCTTCTTACGCTTTTTGTAGAACATAATTATAACTGTATATAGCTGCTCTTATTGCGAAGCGACAGTATATTCTCATGAATCATTCAAAAGCAAAAAATTATCAGGCAAAAACTTTGAATATCTAATAATGCTGTCAACATTGTAACTCACGCAGCTGCATATTAATATAAAAAATGACAGCACAAAACATATTAACTAAGATATCATTAAACATTGTATTATATTTTTTTCATGTTATTTTCTTCGTCATATTCCTTTTTATGTCATATATAAACAAAATTACGTAAAATTTTGCCATTCACTTTCGCACGAATCTGAAGTGTAATCCAACAATTGAAGTATAATCGAACCGCAAGATTATCGGTTAGCACGAATCTCTCATGAGGAAAAATGCGCGTCCTTGCGCATGCATACATGTAGTATGTACAGGTGAGGAAGCACGCAGAACCTCCGGCACGCGTGCACGTAACTCGCTCCTCGACGAGGCGCCTGCCGGCCGTAATTTCAGCTAACCTCGAAGCCTGACCCCGCGCACATGGGCCGAGTGTGTCACGTCAGCCCAGAATACTGCAATAATTGCGGCATCGCGAGCGAGCGAGCGGGTCGAACATCGGAGCACCGAGCACGGAAAGAAAGGGAAGAGAAAAGAGATGATCAGGAGCAGACGAGGCGAAGAGAGGAAGAAGGGATAGAGGCCATGTGGCGAACAGTAGTTGCACGTTAAGATGTACGGAGAGAAAGAGAATGAGAGAAAAAGAGAGGAAGACAGAGAGGGGGAGAGAGAGAGAGAGAGAGAGAGAGTCGACCCCGGAGTCATCCACCCCTGAAGGAGAGAAACTGGCGGTAGCTATTGCTGCTGCCTGCCTCTGCCTGTCCGCGGTCGGCGCGGGGTTAATCGTTGCGACTTTGTAGATGAGATTGGATCGGGCATTAAACGGTGGACGCCAAGACCATCCCGCCGCTTCAAATTTAATTTGACCCCCGCGACTTCTCGAATTAATAATCCCGCGCTTGGATTCTTACTTTAGAGCTGTTGTCGAGGATGATTAGAAATTATCGTTTATGCGCGACTACGTTTATTGTCCACTTCGTGGTTACATGTTCACGCTGCATCCGGTAGGAGAGTAAGCAATATTCGACTAATTCTACGAACATACTGACATTTACAACAGCAGTTAGTAGTAGACAGCTAATGAAAAAAGTTCATTTTAATCAAATAAAGATTTTTTAAATCATGTACAATTATATATAATTAAATTTTTTCAATCATTATTTAAAAAAATTTTTTTAATATGTACTTTAATTGACAATGTTACAACTTTGTAATTTTTAATATTCATATATATCCTTCATTCTAAATTTTCTCGTTTATTTTTCCTTTTTATAAATGTAATTTTTTTGCAAGAATAAACCTTGCGCCATTGCAGTGATGCAGACACGTTTAAACACGTTATGATACTCGAGGGAGGAAGGGAGGGAAGAAGGTAACAGAGGGGAACTTCGTGGTAAACCCTAAGCCTCAAAGTCCGCAGGAGGGAAACGCCGCGCATAGTTGAGGGACAACAACGGGAGGAGAGGTAGGGTTCGAGCACAACGCGTGCACGTTCTGGGCGGGGTAGGAGAATGATCCTGGCAAGGGCCAGGAGTCATCGAGTGACACACGCACGACTGCCACGCTTCGTGGTCACGGTCAAAGCGCACGCGAAACATCGTCGACGAATGAAGAAGGACACGCTTCGATTACTCCTGTAAGCGGAGCATCTCTTGCACGGCTGGCGGATCACGAGGATCCCGCGACGGGGTTTTTTCGATCCCGATCGAGGACCTCGCCGGATTAGGTTTTGCTGTATAGCTGAAATAAAATCACTACTAGATTTGTTGCAAAAATGTAAGGCTATTGCGACATGATGAGATTTATACACAATAACGAGATGATAATAACGAGGAGAAAATTTTAAAGCGCTATGTAATATCACAGATTATATTTTAATCAGTTAATCCTTTTAAAACACTTTTAAAACATATATAAATTTAACTTTTAAAGAAAAACGGAAAAGCCAATAATGGTGTTAAAATAATTATATTTTGAGACAAGAATACAATAAAAAATAATAAATTATAATAAATTTTAACGAAAAGCTATAAAATCTTAATTAAATCTTATGTCAAAAGTATATTTTCATTTTTAATATAGACATATGTGTAAATATTATCGCAAAAATAGATAATGTTATTGTATATGGACAACATACTTTAGCTGAGAATCAATTCAAATTATCTTTAGCATCCTTCAAAGCTGATGGCGCCAGTGATCCTAATGCGATTATAATTAAGACCATTTGCTCATCTTGGATCACGAATCTAAAGATCCGGAAAGGGTCATTGCCTTTTCGTCTGGCGAACTCCAATCGACGGCGTCTCCGGAATTTTCTAGAAGTTACTGATTCCATATCTGCTAGGATAATCTCATTACCACGATCAGTAACATGATAGCTATTCCGATCTAAAACCGTATATGCTTCTTTTTTGTTTCGTAATGGCAAAGCATGTATACAATAATAGTATACGAAATCCAGGATGCACTACGAGGTTCAACAGCTGCTATAGTAGGCGCGATATAATGAATGTTATGAGCGGAACAATGTTACTCACCACTCGATGACAAATACAGGTATTATTTGCCTAGTAATGTCAAGTAATTATGAGGAGGAGAAATAGTTGGAGACACGTCATCGTGAAGTCTATTATGGCGAGTGGCACGTATTTCTACTCGACGCTCCCGCCTCGTAAGAATTTAATTATTTCTGCAATCGTTGCAGCTTTTGTTTAATTAGGATTCACTCAAGGTCAAGCGAACACCTGGATAAACCATCGTCGAGACTATGAAAGAAACGAAAAAAAGGAAGAAGCTTGTTTCTTTATCGAGTGTAATAACATTTCTTTTCGTATCTTGAGACTTTTAGGATTTATGAGGTGGCTGAACAAACATTCATTAAGGGTGTTAAGCCCGTGAAATCAAAATTAAGCAAGACAAATGAAATTATCTTTCGTATTTCTTGTCGTCGTATAACTCTTCTTACTTAAATTTCTCGTCGAATTTATTGAAATGTACGATTTCTCGCGAGGGCATTGACCACAACATGAAATACATTATATTAATTTTGATCATATGTTTGTGAATGTTGATTATGTCCTTTCGCAGAGGAAGACGCGGATATGATTCGTGCACGCCCAATACCTTTGTTAGGCCCTTTTTCAATCCTTTCATCGACCCTTCCTTGGTCGTACCTAAACCAGAACAAAGGTATTGCTTTGCTTCAAAGGTAGCGAAGATTCTTTGAAGTATCATTCCTTCTGTTCTTTCGAAAAAGGGAAAAAGCGAAACTCAGGAGATATTTAGTATTTTATTCCCAGGAGAAATAATATAAATGATGCTGATGATAGCAGACGAACTTAGCAGACGCGCGCCACGCTCCGTCAGCGGTTCTCAACGACGTTTTCGCTCAGAATCTATTGCGCAAAATTATTATAAAGATAAAATCTAAAGATAACATCAAGAATGACTGGAAATCTATAATCATCTGTAAAATAATATAATAAAATAAAAAAAAAATTAACAAGATGATTTTTACAAGATTTTGAAAGAATTCTTAAAACGATATTTTTTTAAGACAAATATATACATTTTATCTCCACAAAAAAAATCCAAATTTGTAAATAGGTGCTTATATAAGAATAATCATTTTAATAACTTTCATGTTGAGTCTGAATAAGAATTGTAGTAATTCTCATTTCTCTAATCTGCAATCTATATCTATGATTATCTGCTGGACTGCGTTCTTTCCTCGCAAGTAGTAGTCGCGTATTCGCCGAAGTTTTACACAACTCGTCGCTCTGCACAAAGAAAAAAGGTAAGCGGAGAAAAAAGCAGAAGAGAGAAAAAAAAGAGAAAAAGAGAGAACCCCTCATTAGCAAGGTTGCTCGCGGGAGCCACTGACGTTCGCGTTTCATAACACGGTGCAACCCATGCATGCATGCATGCACGTGCAACGTGCAACCACGATGGGATCCTTCGCGTGGCTCCTCTCGCGGGGTGACGTACGCCCACCGACAACGATGAGTCTTATGTACGCGCACGATGTAAAAGGGAGCATCAAATTATCCAGGAAGCGAGTAAACCTGTGACAAGAACCTATGCTCACGCGTAAAGAACGTCTTTACCTGAGCGCGGGCCACGCTACCGTCCACAAAAGGAAGAAGAGGAGAGGAGAGAGGGGGAGGGGGCTTTTACCGGGGTTTGACCGACGTGTATTGCCGTAATTTTCACCGCGCGCGCAAGGGGAACGGTCGGGGCCCCATCTTGTCGTGGGGTAAGGGCGTCCCTCGAACAGTGCTCACTATTACAACGTCTCTATTACAAGGTATAATCAAAAAAAATCGCGATGTTCAGTGCGGTGGCTGAACTTCTTTGCGCGACTCCTCTTTTCTGCTCGTCTGCCGTTTCTCTTGTTCACTATCTGTTTCGAATTGTGCTGTCTCTCGCATTTCTTTAACGAACTTTGAATAGTTAATATCTAATAACAATTTGTTGTCTAATAACAATTGTTTAGTATCGAATATCGTGTGTATTCGAGGGATATAGAATATCTTTGACCGAAAGTAAGATTATTTATGTCACTTGTGTAAATTACATCAGGTGTAAATTGCATCAGGTATGTAAAATAAATAAAATTAATCCTCCGCTGGCAACATAAAATTTTAATTCCTTCGTTAGCAATAGGGATTTTCACGAAACAGAGCGAATTTTTTTACTGGATTATATAAAAATTTTAAATTCTGGTTCACTTGTCAAAGCTTTGACAACGAGTTTTTATCGTCATAGAAGTCGGATTGCATTTTATTTGTTTTTTACCGATTCAAATTTATCTATCAGAGAATTTACAATAAAAATATCGTTGATGACTTAAAGATCCCATGTTACGGAGGGTTAATGAATCAATAAAACCATTTATTATTCTAAATTCTAAACAAAGTGTTGACAATTTTAATAAATAAATAATTTCTAAAATGCTTGAGGATTCCCTCAATATAAGTTTATATACACTATATAGTATACTAGGAGAAACCGAGTAAAAAAATACAAATCTTTGGAGAGAAGGAAACGAATGAGCGTTCCGGTTTGACTTCGGTCATTGTCTCCGGCTAAAATGTCCTCTTACCAGTCAGACATCTGCTACTTTTCGCTGTTGTCTTCAGAATCGTGCAATACAGAGACATTCATGATACGAAATATAAAAGCGGGACAAGTGTCGGTCTAAATAATTTATCACCTTTAAAACATAAGGCTCCTCCGCTCGACGCGTTTCGAGCACAGTCTGTAATCCGCGTGAACGCTTGGCACAAAATTGCATGAGACAAAACTCGTTCCGCGATGACCGGTTCTAATTTATCTACGCCCAATCAATTTTATGTACTGTGACCGTGTCCTCAGATCCTGTCATCATCCCCTACCGCGCGAGGTCTGTAATTGGAAAATACGGACTTATATCGCGAAATTATATCCTTAATATGGAAGAATAAAGAATAGGGGTGCTCTCCCGCTGAACGTTTGTAGCGTTTTTTTACGATATATTATCAGAACGATAGAGACCATCGTACTGAAAGAAATAATGACATTGTTCTGTTTTTTTTTTCTTTTTTCTTTTATATTATCCCGGCGAACGATAAGTATCCGTTTCGTCTCTCGAGGGAACGATATTTCCTAGCGATTTACTGTTGCATCTGTACGGGGTGTCCAGCGGTTTGCGACAAGATGACTGCAATGCGTTAGATAAATTCTCGCGTCTGTACTGTTTGTAAAAATAACCGAAGATAAGTATCGAAGTCGTAAATCAAATCTTTTTTTGATATCGTTTGATAGGGTCGATCGAGGCTGCGTATATTTTAATGTCATTTTGATCACGACTGTTCAGTAAAGTTGTATCTATGGCTACAAAATACGGACAAAGCAATTCATCAATGTAGCGAAGCTCTCACTACTGATTGTGCCAGAATCATTGTCGCACAAGCGCGATTGCCTGTGCAGCCTGTGATGGGGTGTCAGCCGTGCGGAGCCCTTAGGGGAGTTCGCGCCCTACCGCAGAATAATATAATATTCAATTTGTATGTAATGAATATAAATTAACGAGGCAGCTTACTGATTTGTCTGTGGCATGAAGGTTAGTTCGCGAAATAAAAGGGTTGGCGCGCGATATATATTAGAAATTACTAAACGGACTAAAAGCAATTATAATTGTATAAAGAGTTGTGCTCGTTATATCATGAATTACAACGTATTTTATATGAATTATAACGTATTATAATGTCGTTGGTAAGTTTTAAAAGAGTACTTTTGTATTTTCATATTCCTCAATTTTATAGAAAAAAATGTAAGGCTTAGACTTATTAAAAATATTAAGAGCACGATGAAATAATACTTGTTGCATAATCTGTGCTATCGGTTGCGATGCATACGCACACTAATTATCGTCTAGTGATAGCTTCGCACAACCGATGAAGAATAGAGTATAATGTGCCATTGTAATGTTAATTAGTACTTGGTAGTAGCTACGTAATAGAACCAAAGTTACCAGCACGTGCGAGTATCCATATAGCATGACCTGTATTGTCGGAATCGAAACCACCGATTCAATGCACCGAAGGCGTTATCTTGTGGCATTTGTTTTGCTTGTACTACGTCGGACTATGCTCCTGTAAGTTAAACGTTCTAGCATCCACTTGTCGATATCGCACTTTCGCAAGAGCATGCCGCATTAATTGCTGCCTCTGCGAACATGTATTATCTCCGATATATTTATGCGTATGAAGAGGAGATTACGCCGTCACTGCTTATCGCTATAAATCAACCATTCATCTTTATTATTCGATATCTTCATATGCAAAATTGTGCAGAAGAATACAATTGTGCTGCCGCACGCGTAAGGAAAAATTAAAACTGTAAAAACTTATAATATTATAGATTCGATCATTATCTTAATGATATCTAATACTGTAATATAAATAATATAAATAATAGATATGGAATTAAAACATTAAATATAAAAAAAACTTAGCTCTATAATTATAATTATATTGATCATCATAAAAAAAATATTCCCGCGATAATTTTATATTAAAACTTGTCCAATCTTATTTCCATAATTATAAACATTTGATATGAGAATGAAAGGGAGAGAAAGAATGATAGAAAGAGAGTGAAATCACCACATAATCGGAAAAGGTCGAAAATAACAATGGGTCGATACGTATTAATTAAACCTTACACCTACACTCTCGACTTCCTGCCGCAAATACTCGGGGATTATCCGAGCGTGAAGAGCGATCAGTCACTATCTGCCATACGCGTTGGCAATCTCCCGCAGCCGAATTGGAGCTTTCGAGCACGCTCGATCCGTCCGCATGACACATTCGTAGCGATCCCCAATCCGCGACACCCCTTCCTCTTTCACGCTAGTATTTATATTTGGAGCCGTATGATGCGTTTACCCACCCTTCGAAAAACCACCGCCGCCGCTGCCACCATCGCCGCCAACCCGTTGCAGTCCGGAATTAGCGACTCTCCCTCTCGCTTCCTCCCGACAGTTGCATTTAATTTTCCTGTGTGCGCGTCGTCGAACAATCCTTTCTCCCCATATGCACGTCAATTCGTGCGTTGACCACGTGCCACTAGAAAATTCCTTCGTACGTGCCGACATTATACTTTCACTCCCTACGGATCGTCGTGGGGTGTCGTACGTCATATGGCGTGCACTTTACGAATTGCATCCCGCAGTCTGCTCTGTACGGTCGGAGCACATGACGAAGTCGTCACGATAAGCGCGCCTGATGACGAAATTACGCTAAAGTCCACTATTAGATACCCGGCGAGGGGTAATATGCAGTATCCTTCAACCTGCAATTTTTTAAATTCCGAATAGCTAATACTTGATATACGGTCATTAATTATGGGGAAAATTAGAGGCAATTCCGGAGGCAGGGAGAGCGCACATTTGCTTTTTTCCTTTCTCGAAAATAGGAGGAGTAATATTATTGATATAGATATGAAAATGCGAAAAATGTAGGTTGTCGTAATATACAGTTTCAGAGAATTGCGGATAGCTTACCTTAAACAGCTGACATCGCTCTGGTGATACACGATTGTTAGACCAACTTATTTTTACACGACTAAAATAAATAAAAAAAGTAGGTCAAATGTAGGTCAAATGTACATTTATCATAGATCTTTATCAACTTTCCTCTAAAATTTTATACTCCCAGTATGCATAAGCTGTCGAATTATAATATAGTATAATTAAAAAAAAGTATAACAACGTTTGTTCTGATCGAAACAAATAATACATCTTTTCGCATTAAATGAGTAATGAGAAACTGTCTAATGAATGCAGTACGCGGTATTATTACGTGGTTAAAAGGGACAATAAATTATGCATTGGCTTTGAGGCGACTATCTAGTAATTACCATTATATTGGCAAGATCTGTCATTAACTATATGTGGAAGCAAATTTAAATGGGTCTAAGTAGCTCTCTGCATTGTGCTGAAATTAACATTCTCATTTCTAAAGCTACCTCGTTTGCAATGTCATTTATTAACACTACGAAATCATAGGAAAGATAATTTCATATATAGTGTGTGCATATACATAGTGTGTATTTAATAGGTAACTACGTGAAAAATTATTAATTTAAATATACCAGGAGAAACAATAGGATACAATAGAACGTTCTATCTTACGAGGTTACTACGTTGGAGATTTGTGCCCTTTCCTTTGTAATAAACTAGCGAAATGTAAAAGTAGAAAGTAGGCTATTCGCACAATCAAACGCTGTTCCTTGGTACTATGATCACTGCGATGCTTGCTATTGGCAGAGAGAAAAAGTGATCCTTTATATAAATTGGTTTGCTAGAGAAGTCATTCGAGCTTGAAATTGCTCGAAATTATTAGCATCATTGTAAAGTAAGCTGTTTCCACAGTTACAATTGGAGCAAAACCCACTATTATACTTCCTCGCGTTAATTTTTTTATTTCATCTGCCGTTTTTCATACTTTAATGTAAAAATAAAAGTGTACTAACTTTACGAAGGTGGGTATTTATATCCACGATAAAACTGAAGAGAAAAGAGGAGTCATCTAAGGAAATTACGTATTTCAAACGAAAA
>Ga0157363_1004826_pt1 | contig 12512 bp, 7 predicted proteins | sample AttsexASBM1_FD_111477 | JGI IMG/M metagenome (GOLD analysis project Ga0157363, IMG submission 111477) | Fungus gardens microbial communities from leaf cutter ant in Ribeirão Preto, State of São Paulo, Brazil - Atta sexdens ASBM1 | ecosystem: Host-associated > Fungi > Mycelium > Unclassified ...
AGAGGGTGTCATCTACTACGAGCTGTTAAAATCTGGTGAAACTGTTAATGCTCACCGCTACCACCAACAACTGATCAAATTGCATTGTGCTCTGTGTGAAAAAAGGCCGCATTATCGGAAAAGACAAGCTGATTTTCCTCCACGACAACGTACCATCACATACGTCAACAATGGTCCAAAACTACTTGGAGACACTTAACTGGGAAGTGCTACCCATCCCTTACTCACCAGACCTGACACCTTCTGATTATCACTTATTTTCGTCGATCGGTCACGCGCTCGCTGAGCGGCACTTCGATTCTTACGAAGACGTCCGAAAATGGTTTGATGAATTTGCCTCGAAAGATGAGGAATTTTTTTGGTATACACAAATTGCCCGAAAGATGGGAAAAATGTATAGTTAGCGAAGGCAAGTACTTTGAATACATTTATTTTTGCTTCCTAGGGAAAAAAATGTGTTTTTCTGATTTAAAAACAGCGGATTTAAGCTTATACATTCTTGTTTGCTGGGAACATAAATTTAAATTTATTGATAGTAATAAAATACTTGTAATGTTTTAATATGCTATCAATATTTAACCACATTAGATCAGATGTCATTTTCTTAATCCTGCATCTCCATATTATATTACAGTAAAGTTGTAACTATCGCCAAATAAAAATTTTTTTCTGAAGAAAGAATGGCTTCAATATATTTTCTTACCAAGGGCGCAAGAAATTCTAAATATGTGTCTGCTCACTAATTTAATTACTATAAGAAATTCCTTTAGGTGAATCAAAACGAATGAGTGTGCAAGAACAACAAAGTCCGTTTTATAAGTTAATATTCTGCATTATTAGATTTTTTTACGTATATGCGATAATTTAATGACGAATCAAGCAAATATGTATGCATTACGAGACACGGAAAATTTTTGATGAACAGTGAGCACCAATAGATTAATCTTTGTCTTTAAAAATTAATTAAATTAAAATTGACTTGTAAATTAATCACTATGAATTTAAAAAAAATTTACAGAAAAGAACTTTAATTTATAACATAGTTTAGTTTTTTAATAATTTTTATATTATAAATACATACAGAATATGTCTATTCCTTTTGAGGACTTTCATATTTTATTTGTCTGTTTTTAATACATATGTATTAAATTTATCATGATATTTAAATAAATTACGCAAATTATTATTTAATAAAATCAAAAAATTTTATTTATTACAAAATAAACGCTATTTGAATCATATATACTACAAATTTTAAACATGTTGTTATCAAGTCCTCGGTAGTATAGTGGTCAGTATCCCCGCCTGTCACGCGGGAGACCGGGGTTCGATTCCCCGCCGGGGAGGATTTTTTTTTAATCGGCAATCACATTCTTATATCTTTTTATATATAATTTATATATAATGAAGAAGATTGCTATTATGTTATGAAATTTATTAATTATATTATAAAATTTTAAGAATTTTTAGAATAAAAATATACTTTTTCTAGTCTTGGTATTTTAATCTTTGTGACTATAAACATATTAAAACGCACATAAAAAAACATATTAAAATTTTTCAAATAGAAATTATTTTGGGTGATTTGTTCGCTAACATAAATTCTAAAAGTTATAAAATTAAAATGTAATATTATAAAAATATATTTTATAGATTTGAAAATTTAATTTACGTTAGTAGTTCTTATACTCTGTAAGTAAGAAACTTCACATCGCATCGGTGGTTCAGTGGTAGAATGCTCGCCTGCCACGCGGGCGGCCCGGGTTCGATTCCCGGCCGATGCATTTCTTTTTTTTTATTTCGCACATTATTATACACATAGTTATTATTTAATTTATATATTAGATATTTAATTATTTTTTATATTAGATATTAGATTATTTAATTGTACACTTATTTAATTTAATAAATTTTATAATTCTTATATTCTCTTATTTTATTTATTAATTTTTATTTCTCTTCTTATATTCTTATATTTTCTTAAATATTCAATATTAATCTTTATGCCCATATTCATCAGTTCTTATACTTAAGGCTTCCTTAAATTTATCTTTAAAGGCTCAGCAGCCAATAAAATAATTCGTACAATATCTGAAGATAAATTTAAGGAAGCCTTAAATATAAGGCCTGACTATGAATACGGGCATTAGAGACTTCTTGAAACAATAATTTCCGATTTTTCATCATGTAATTAACACGCATTTTTTCTACTTATCGTACATATTTATTTATCATCATAACTTCAAGTAATTGAAATTAAAATATTTCCAGTTTTAACATTTTGTTTTGAAAAAATACATTGTCAACTATGTGGAAATTTTTTTAAAGCGTAGTTTCTACAGATGTATTTTATTATAGCAGCTAAGTATTAATTACATAACGTAATCGTAAATCAAACCCCGATAATTTATCGTTATTGATATAATGGGCGTATAGCAAAAGTCATCTTACAATTTCGCATATTTCTTCAAATCTTCAAATTTAATAAAATAAAAAACTGTAAAATAAAAACTGTCACATATACAGCGATGGAAAATTTATTTTATTAGAAAAAAATAAAAATTTTATTTGTAGGAATCCAGATAACATTTATGTTGCATAATCTAAAAGATGTTTTTAAATATTTTATATGTCGAAAAGATTAAGTCTAAAAAACATTTTTTAGATTTTTTTATGCAACATGCATGTTATTTGGGAAAAAATAAATATACGTACTGCATATGGTTATATTTATTTTTTCTTTTTATCTAAAAAATGTCTTCTTAACATCTTTTTGATATAAAACATTTAAAGATATCTTTTAGATATCTTACGCAATATAATGTTAATTGAATTCCTGCGAATAAAATTTTGATTTTTCACATTATGTGGATTTTTTTTACATACGTTTAGCTTCGGTGTTAATTTTGAGTATATTATAATTGGAACGAGTTACGGAAGTGTCGCTCTCATTTCCCAGAAAAACATTGAGCTTGTCTGTATTATTAATTTGCAACTCTGTTTATGTGTCACTCGAGATTCTATTAATTCTATTATTTTTTATTAAAGTAATTTATTTCTTGATTAGATCGCTAATGAAGATTTTCGCTAATAAAAAAAGTTGCTTATTTAATCATCATAATTAATTATAAAAGGCTAATGAGTTTCTACTCATATTTGTTTATTATATTTTATTTTTATTGCATCTTATAAAAAGATTAGATTACAACAAATCAAAGAGAGTACTTTAAATAAGTATGTGAATCAAAATCGTAGGAAGTTAAATTTAGGTGCGGAGAAAGTCAATCCATTTTACAATCGCATGTACATATATTCATGCACAGAAGAATAAACATAAGAATACAAAGAGGAATTTAAAAAAAAAAACATAGACGCGCAGAACGCGTTCACCACAATTCGCGCTGTAAAATTGGACCCTATAACCAACTTTTTTCGTAAATAACTAATAATACATCGAGGAAGAAGAAAAAAAAAATTTGTTGTACACGTATCTCTCACTTCTGTTTCTGAAAGTTCGTCGTACAATTTTTCAGAGTTTAGAAATGGAAAAGTTATTGCAACTGTCTGACAACCAAATAACTCGACAAGGAAAAAAACATTACGTAGAGTTGTAGATCAATTTTTAAGAAGCCCTCTAAAATCGATTTCTATATACACTTTTTTTTTCTTCTTCTCGACTGAGGATATTTCAGTGAATAAACAGTTAATGAAGTTACGTATATGTTGGTTTTAATTTGTCATTCCGATGACTCATGCATGATTAATATTCAATATTAATATAATGACCTTTTATTAGATTATTTTTGCTAGACTGCAATTAGCGGAATAAGTGCGGGCCTAACAAGACAAACATTTATGGTAATGTGACAACGATATTGATTTATACATTGGTTTAGCAGAATAGTGCTAAATCAACTTTTTACAGTTGTCAATGCGATCGTAGAGGAATAGACAGATGTAGGACCGGCGTGTTGTCTCGTCGTGAAATGCAAATAAAGAGAGTTATAGCTTATAAGCGTTACGCATCATTAAATCGAAATATGCGTCGTTGTCTATACTCGCGCTAATTACGCTGTAATAATTCATAAATTCCTCTTGCGTTACCTGCAACAGAAAGAAGAATAAAAATAAAGTGAATAAATAATAATAGTATCGAATTAAGAAAATAATGCGAACGATCATAATGATAAACAAATCGTTTGTAGATAGAGATATATAATATAAATAGAGATATATAATAATAATAATAATATATTGTATTCATATAACAATATAATTAAATCGAGAAATCTCTTATTATCTACTATTAAACCAAAACTTTTATCAATTGATAAAAATATATCTATGTGTCTTTTTTCATTATATATAACTGATTTACATTATAACTTTGCCATAACGGATTTTTAAATAATTTCTTGAGATCTTTAAATATAAGTTATTAAATAAAAGTTGTAGAGTTTGAAGAGGACCAATATAATAATAAGCTTAGATTTTGAATTCGAGGATTTATTAATCTTTGGAGGATTTGAACACCTAGAATATTTATTTCAAACGTGATCTTTCAATTAGTAACGTTATAGTTTCTTGATCTCACTTTTCCAATGTAGCACGTTTCCTTGTGAAATAAGAGACATTAAAAGAATACATGAGAAATGTCATAAAACTACTTACGGCATCATCTTTGTTGCCTCCGTGCTCGAAATTCGAGAGGAACTTGTTTAGGATACTCTCTTCGCTTTCCTCACCGCTGATATAACGCGGATGACATTTCACATTGTAAATTCCTCGTAGATCGTCGATGGTGATCCGCCCATCGCCAGTCTTGTCCAATTTTTGGAACGCTTGATCTACTACACTTTTGCGACTTTGATTCATCGGTGGCTGAATGGGAAAAATTATCTTATCAATTTAATTAATAATTCCTACGATTACACATTTATTACGCACATTATATATTATATATTTTATATATTATATATATATATATATATATTATATATAAATTATATATTATATATTTTACATATATTATATATTTTAATGCTGGTCTTTTATTCAGGTCAATTTTTAAATACGATTTTTCGTTTGAACGACGCATAAATGTTTCTCTTAATTAGACATTTGTCTTGGTAAAAATCAAAGTGTTAAAACAAGCAGTAAACAGAATTTAAAAAATATATGAACTCACTCTTATGCCAACGAGAAATTCTTCAACGCTGATGTTTGCATCCTCATCAGTGTCGAATTTCTTAAAGACTTCATCGACTTCATTTTCAGAGAGTTCCAATCCGGTCTCCTCTAGACCCGTTTTAAATTCTTCAAAATTTAACTTCTTGTTGCCATCATCGTCCATACGACGGAATATCCTGAAGAAATATGTGATAACATGAGATTTAAATGTCTCAGCATGTTACGTAAGTATATAGACTATATAAAGGTTAAGAACAGTGAGGCTGATTCATTTCTGATAAAAACATAAAAACTGTATCATCATCGCACGCACATGTCATGATGTTGAATCACGCAATATTTCACATATCCGCAAATTATTAACATTAAAGTTTGCATCAATTTTGGATTTTATTCTTTCTCCGTTATCTATCCCTGTGTATTCGCATTTTTTTTGCAATTTCTTTTCAGCAGTCACTTAAATTTAAATCTATTTTGTTAAAATTACTGTTTTATTTTTTTACTTAGAATCTGTCGTTCCTTTGTTGAGATTATGTCTAGACTTGTAGACTTAATTGAATCGGTTTAATTTACTCTCTAAATCTTTTTTATTCTTAGAATTTAAAAAATAAGATAAAAAATAAATTCTCTCTCTCTCTCTCTCTCTCTCAGCTGAGATTACAATTAATTTATACTATCACTAAAAGTATTTTTCCTCGATTTTTGAATAATTATCTTGATTCTTAAGTTATTAATATAAACGAATGTAAATATTATCTTATCAATCATTAAAATGGATTAATTTAATTAAATAAAAAATCGTCCAAATTGTCATGATTTAAAGTTTTTTAAAATAAAGAATTATGGAAAAAATTGACAAAAATGATATTTGATATTTCATGTTGAGAATTTTTCCCCAATATTATTTAACCTTCCAATATTATTTAATTAATTAGTTATTTCGTCAAGTTAAAAATTAAGTTTTCCCTTTTTCCTTTTCTGGGAAATTCATTTTTTTTAATTATCTCACTTTTGAAGTAGGAAAGCAATATGTATAATGTGAAACTTTGAGCTAAATATTATTATTATAAGCCTAACATTTAGAAATCTAAAAGATCAAAAAAGAAGATTGTTTAAAATTTTTTATTTAATTAAGAAAGACTGGGCAAATATTTTTGAGCGGTGGTGTACACTGGTAGAAATAAATATTTAGGTTTTACAGTATACAAAAGAATCAAAATCTTGTCTTAAACGAAAGTCTTTTCTGAAATGTATAGTTAGGAAGATATTATCTTTTTTTCAAATAATAATTAAGATTAAAGGAAGAGTGTAAATATTTAAAAAGAAATATCGATCAGAACATAATGAATTGTACCAGAAAAAAGATAATTTGGGACATGATCTAGTTATAAAAAATATACAAACATAATAAGGAGTTTCATTTTGTGATTTTGTAAATTACATTTAATAACAATGTAAATATTAAAGAATGTTTTCGAAACTCACCTACCCAAACCAAGAATGCCATTGGCACCCCTAGCCAGGCAAAGTAGACGTAACTTCTCAATGGAATCCGTGGTGTTGTTTATAGCCCGTTGGGCCTTATTAATCATTTCAATCTCCTGTCGCGTCGTAGCACTCTGTGGTCTCAAGCTGAACATTGCTGGAAAGAGATACGTCATTCGCTCACGTGACGAATATGAGTCAGGTGCAACACGTAAAGATAAGAGGGAGGGACAAGAAGGAGAGAGCTGCGCGAGTTTACATTCCAAAAGTGGACATTTACAAAAGAAGTAACGTGATGCTGCGCAACGTCTCGAAAGATATTGGGTACTTTCCATTTGATGACATAAGTGTTCTTCTATTTTTGTATCGCCAAGAAAGATCGAATGATATTTATTGTCGACTTGTGTCATTAAATGGAAAGCATTCATTATTGGATGAGTGCAAAAATTCGTATCTGTTTTATTATTCAAAAAACTTAAAAATGGATAAAATTTAAATTTAAAAAAGTGGTTTTAAAGTTTAAAATTCTATACTTTCGAAAAATGTGTTTTATGTTGCTGTGAGTTTAATAATTTTTATATATAGAAATGATATGAAAAAAAGAACATTGAATAAAATAGTGTCACGAAGAGAAAAAAGATAAAGAAATTAAAAATATTGCTGAAACGAGAATATTTATTATTTGCAAGAAAAGCAAATCGAAAAATCAGATTTAAACTTGAATTTTATAAATATAATTAATCTATTTAATGTATTTAATTAATATGTTTTAAATAGTTAATGCAATAAAGTTTAGGATTATAAAATTCCATCATCGAGATATATATTTTGCTTTAAGTTTCACTTCGCTCATGTAGAATCGAGAATGATTTTATTTTAGAATTATAAAATCTTGATTATAATTTAATATTATAATTTAAGATTATAAAATCTTGATTATGATTTAATAAAATATTTTTTCATGTCCCAATTTGATTTAGTTTAGTTAGTAATTGTATTAAAAATCGATAAGAAACATTGAACGCGTGCATATCTAATCTACATATCTTGACAGAAATGCAATTTTGCACATATAGTGAGATGCATAGTGATAAGGTTTTTTTACTATCATGCGCACAAAGGCAGATAAAAAGTGGGTTATTGATTAATTTCTGTTGCTAACTTGTCACTTTACGAATAATAGTGGTTTTCTACATTGCAACATCGACGTTCACGTTTCCTATCATCGATCGCCATATGCCGTTCGTTAAAAATCTTTAATTATTTCATGAAACTTCTTTTTCGGTTCGACATGAGTGACATAAATAACTTCCTACTAAAGTTTTAAATGTAATTTAAAAGTATATTTAAAAATTCGAAAGATTTATATATATTATTTCAAGGCTTAAAACAATTTTTTTTCATATATTGTATAACATTATTTAAGAAATACTGTTTTCGGCATATTATCGACAATTGTATAAAGATAACAATACCTTGATATTAACTATAAAAATATATTTAAAACTTAAAAATAGATAAAATAAAAGAATAATTATAAAGATAGAAAGAGAGACAGGAAGTAGTGCAATCAGCAATTAAAATAAAAATGCATATATGAGAAAGATAAAAACTAAGTTTGTAAACCAAATCTCCTTCTTGGCTTTATGTAAATGCTGAATAGAATAAATTTTATTATATTTATTTACATTATTTTACACCCGCTTACACCCGCTTAATTGATTTAAAGTTATTTGAAATAGATGTAATAGATAGCGCGGGAAAACGATATTAAGCACATTCTATTCTTCTCTTTTATTAATAAAAAAATATATTATCCTTTTTTCAATAATGCTAGTTTCGTTAGATATTTTTTATTATTTTTTATTTTTTAGTCCGATATTTTTTGTAACAATTATTACACTCGTAGAAAAATTATTCATGCGGATAATTTATGAGAAATTGTGATAAAGATCAAAAAGAAAGATGAATATCAAAAAGAATATTCGAAAGAATATCCGACTGCCTATCTCTATACAGAGAGAATTTTGTTTTACCCCAAAAATATGATAGATGATACAATATTTTAAAGATTTTTACAATGCACTTTAATAAAATTAATCAAACTTATTTTATACTTTATTGTTAGTAATTTTATTAATAAATGAGAAAGATTTATACATAAATATTCTTGGAAATAAACAATGTTGTCTCATGACTATCATATTTTCAAGGTAAATTCTAAGAAAAAATTTTCTCCGTGTATCAATTTAGTTTAATTGTAATCTCGATTCAATTAAGATTCATAATCCATTCTTATTTTAAGGCTGCAATCTTAAGTAATGTCTTAAGATATTAATACAGTCAGTTGATTGGCTTAAGACTGTGATAGCCTTAAATATAAAAATCGACCATAAATACGAGTCTGACTCTTTATCTCTTGCTAAAAACTAAAAAAAGATAAAGAGCATGTTGAACCGAGATTAATATTAATCTACATTGAGAGAAACGGTTACAAATGTTCTTCCTTCCACATATTTCGCGCGGCATCACTTACCTTAGCTCGCGGCTTCTGGCGCTGAACGAGATGGAGAACGCTGGAGAACGCAGTGGAGGATGCGCGTGTGCAGTGGAAGACGACAGATCAACGGTTCACGAGATCAACAGAAGGAGGAAAGAACCTGGCTTACTCTTTGCAAAAGGAAGCAGAGAAGGTAGCAGCGACGTTTTTTCCAAGAGGACCGGAAGGCGAGTGGCGGTCCTTCTGCATGGCGGATCGTCACGAATCCTATAGCATCCTATAGCGCGACGACGATGACAATAACGACGACGCACATTACGTACACACCCTGGACGATGTATGGGAAGAGACTATACACTGCAGAGCCCTCGGAGCGTCACGATGTATCCATAACGACCGATTTGTCACAACACGCCCATTGCTTCCGCTTCGCAAACCGCGCCGATTGCAAGCGTGACCAATTGATTGATCGATCGCCGATACCGATTGTTTCATCGAGGGGCGAGGTCGAAGGAGAATCGGAGAGCGCTTGGGGTTGAGAGAATAATTGTTCGGATCGTCGTCATTGCCATTTAATTGGTTTAGTTATTACATTGAAAAAGATACTTAGAAATTTATTTGTGAGATCACTGAGAAAAAATTTCTGATTGTCTTATTAGAATATTAATATAAATTAATGATATAATTAAATGATATAATTAATTTGCAGTATTTTTGTATGATTGATTTAGATTCTTAAATTCAAGGAGCATCTCATTGAATTGGGTAAACTCAAACACAAACTGTTTAACATGGATTGAACAAACTTACTGAAGACGTTGCCTAAATATCCAACAACTTTTTCTTGAAATATATTATCATCCAATAAAATCCAGAAAAAATATATATTTTTTTATGTATGTTCAATATATATATATATATTTCAAATTTAAAAAGTAAATCATCCTCGAAAAATTTTTTAATTAAAATTTTTTTTTCAACATTTTCAAAAATATCTTACGTTAAAAAATAGAATTTCAAATAGAATTTTTTTGACTTTTAATATAAAATTAATTAAGAAAATTCTCCCATTAGGTTATTATCTATTTATTTTAACGATGTGCGAAATTATCGTGACCTCTTTGACAGACCTAGATTGATCTCGATAAACTTAGATTACATCGATAACTGAGACTAAACGAAACTGAGACTAAACAGCAACAGAAAGTCCGGGAAGTAAAGAAATTATCGTACATATTTGATCAGCCCTACCTAGAGCACATCGCGTATAGTTGCTAGCTAACAGTGATGTATACGCAGTATTGTGTAGCGTTTCACGTTCTTGAACTTTTACATTTATTTATTTTTGCGCAATCATAGACCAATTTCACAACTATATAATAGTAGGAGAGTATGAAAAAATAACACACGTGGTCAAATGTCAGTTGACAACAATAGTTTATCATTAAAGCAATGTATATACCCTAACAATGCAGTAAGAATAGACAAACGGATATTTCTTAAGAGCAATATTATCTATATTCTTAATATTTTATTAACTGCAAGCTGAAAGATAGCCATTTTCTTATTAGATACGCTTATTAGATATGTAAAGAAATTGCGATATCTTGAAGACACCTAAAAGATGTTTTAAAATTTCGATAATGTCTAGAATTGCCCAACGAACTAATTGATGAATTAACATTTTAACAATAAGATGAAAGTTTAACATTATTTTAATGTCAAAATCATTACGTATTTGACATTATTACATATTTAAAACATGTATTTCGTCACTTTCAGACATTTGAGAATATAAAGTAAGCTAAGTCTTAAGAATAAGAAAGATATACGAAAGTATAAGAAGAAAAACACGAAAAGAAAGAGAAATAGAACTACTTACTATATATCAATAATTTAACATTTACATAACTTTGTTAATTAATAATCTATTTCTTATAATTATATAAAAATATATCAAATAAAAATTTCTATAAAAATTAATATTTTATTGTTATTTTTTTTTTTCAAAGACTCAGCCCATTTTACAACATGTAAAATTGTGTCAATATTTTCGTTCGTTGTTATATATATATATATATACAAGTATTACATCATTATATATCAATTTATTAAATATATAACTCCAGTTCTTATCTCATCACTTTTCACAAAACTTCGGCTTAATCGTATGTCATTGACTGTGGTCAAAGTCTCATTACAAATGCTTTGAAGCGTTTGATTGATCAATTAGAAAAAAGAATTTTACAAATTGACCAATCAAAAATTGCTTCAAAGCATTTGTAGTGAGATTTTGATCGCAGCCATTGTAATTCTAAAATATTGAACATATTCAAATTGTCAAACTTTAACAATGTATATTCATTACTATATAGCGCATGTTTAAATTCGCCATATGTATCCAATCGATAAATGTTGCTACCCAAACAGAACAACAAGTCATGATAATGTCAAAATGATATTAAAATGAATCTGAAATGATTGAAAAATGACTTTTAATCATTTGGAGTCATTTTGACATCATAATGACTTGATATTCTACTTAAGTATAATCTATATATCCAGCAAATGAGAATAGATTAAAATGGATTGAAATTTTTTTTTATCCGAATACATATTTTAAATAGCGAATACTTTTTTTGGATTTAATCGGATTTAATTGGATTCAATTAGAGTCAATTGAATGCAATTGGATTGAAAAATTGCATTTCCTATTCAAAATTTTGAACAGTATTCACAAGTCTGTGTTTTTACACAGAAAAAACTAATATTATTTTTAGATTGAAAAGCATAGAGATATGCAATTCCTATAAATAAATAAAAAAATGCATTCAGGATTGAAAAGCATTCATTTTAACATTCATGAATCAATATTTTTGAAAATCTGAATCGATTTCAATCTATTCTTATTTGCTGTAGTCAAATAGTTTGCTATAGCTGTACGTACTTTTCAAAAAATATATGTGTAAAATAGCATTCAAATATCTTTTTCAAAAAAATCTTGAAGATGTCTATAAAGTCCGTGTCATATTAAAAAAATTTTACGAATCGATTAACCAAAAAATGCTTCAAATCATAAAATGAATCGCCTCCATAAAATGGATCGTAGCGAGAGAAGTCCAATATGAACGCAAAATTTAAAGATAGTTATAAAATATATATCTTTTATGTGTAAAAACTTCAGAATGTTTGAATAAACAGCTTTCTGTAAAAAAAATTTTTTAAAGTACACTATTTTTTTAACTTAATTGGTGAGACTCTTTCCTTAATGAAATATGTCTATCAATATATTCGAAGTAAAAAAAATAATTGATTTCAAAGGAGATTAATAAAAAGA
>Ga0157363_1004827_pt1 | contig 12509 bp, 6 predicted proteins | sample AttsexASBM1_FD_111477 | JGI IMG/M metagenome (GOLD analysis project Ga0157363, IMG submission 111477) | Fungus gardens microbial communities from leaf cutter ant in Ribeirão Preto, State of São Paulo, Brazil - Atta sexdens ASBM1 | ecosystem: Host-associated > Fungi > Mycelium > Unclassified ...
ACAAGAAATTTCTTGCCGAATGAACTCTCCTGAGATTGCTCGCAATTGCACCATGATGAAAGTTAGGAAACCATGCAATTTGAGATGATTCACATTTTCACCATGATAAAAGTTAGAGAATACCCTGTTCGATATCCTGTTATGTAAAAAATATTTTTATTGTTTTTTTTTGTTTTTGAATTATTCTCTCCATTCTTGTTAGTATTACTATTCTATAGGTTAAATTTTTTATGTTGTCTTTTTTGATGATGGAAAAAATCAACTCTAATGGATATTCATTATTCAAGATTTTATCAAAATTTTTTTTTGAAAGGAAGGGTATGGCAGTAACAGAACTTTATCTCTATCAAGCCCAACATTATATCTATTTTTTGACTTATAGGATGCTGAGAATAAAAGTTCAAAAAACGCTCTGAAAATGTAGTCTTCTAATATCAATTATAAATGACCGAATTCTTGTTTTTTATCAAAGTAATATTCAAAAAATTCAATCTGTTACCTTCTTCCCCTCTAATATAAAACTAAGTCTCGGATAGTGATTGTTGAACATATTACAAAGATCGTCAATGTGTGTCTTGTCAATTGCAAGAACAACATGTCATCCACGTAGCGTACATAAAACGAAAGTTTAGTTGTCAATTTATTTAAAATGTCAGATTCTAAGTCTTGAAGGATTATATCCGATATTATTGGCGATAACGGTGAACCCATAAGCATACCAAATATCTGTCTAACTAACTTTTTACCAAAATATCTCTCGTTATCTAAAATTTTTATTCTAATCAAATTCATGATCAAATTCTGATCTAGCTTCTAAAATGACAGATAAATTACTATTTCTTTTATTAATATCATTTTTGTGTTAATTGAATTTCATCAAGAAATTTTATTATACAAGACTGCTGAAGATGGCTTGAATTAAGCCGAAACATTCGGTATTTGTTATACAATATATGTAGTACTGAGAAATATATACTGATTTAATCGCTCCAATTACTGCGAATTTAGATTTTTAATTGCCCGTTTTTTCATTTACTGAATTAAATAATTGTATAGAATAAATAACACTCACAATTTTAAGAGTAACACTTAAATTAACCCTCAAGTTGGATAACGTTCAAGTTCAGTGTCAGAAATAACTCTAAAATAAACACTCAAATTTTGAAAAATGTTTTTCATAAGGATATAGAGAAGTAAGGATAATATGGCCTTCTACAAAAAAGATATAAAAAATTGGTTTTGTTTAAAAATAATATATAATTATGGAATTAACATAAAATATTGTAGAGTATAAATATTTAAGTTATAAAAATATATGTATACTGAAAAAAAAATTTAATTTATTTAATTTACTAAATTTTAATAAATATTTCTTCGCATAGTTCTAGCGGAATATTTACTACAATAAATAAAATAAATAGATAAATAAAAAAAATAATAGTTATATCAAACTAATGATTCTTGTATATAACATATGCGTTTACATTTAGTAAATATTTTCACAAAACTTCAAAGAAATATTTTATTAAAATTTACTAAATTTTTTCTGAATATAGGTATAAATAACTTCTTCCATCTATAGGCTGCTCGATCAATACTAAAAATCTATACATATGTAATATAAATCTTAGATTAACAATAAAATTACAATCGATTTATGGAATAATTATTTTGATATGATAATCTCAAAAAAAGAGACCTTCAAAAATCAACAACTTAGGAGACCACATTAGCAAAATATCGTACTATTGTTCAACATAATTTGAAATATATACAATCAAATAAAATATTAAATGATAAAGAACACAATTAAACATACATATATTCATGTAATATAGTAACGTTCAAGTTTTAAAAAAGAAAGTGTAATTAATTATATGTAATTAAATATACCTTAAAAATGTTTTAAAATGTTTGAAAGTAAAAATACGTTACAATAAAATGCGAATTGTGTATTGATATATTAGCGTCATGGTGTAACGGCGAGCTACTAAGCAAATAATTCCGTAAGTAATCATTAGAATTTGCCATTTTTAAAGCTCCTGAGTACTCAGCCAAGAGAACTCCGCGTTGACGATGGCGACACAGAACGGTGACTGGGCGAAATCGGTAGCCACATACACGTACGAAGTCATGTCCGTATACTCGCCATGTCGTGGTCGCGCCGAGAGCGAACGAGATAACGAAAAAACGTTCTTTTCGCTCTAATCACTTGTTTCAAGCAACCGAAAATCTTCTCGGTAATCTCGTTTTTTGGTACCAATAAGGGACGATGGGCATTCTAAATAATATAATACCGAATAATACCGAATAATATGCCGAAAATTCTTATAAATATTTATAGGTAATCTAATAAGTTTTTTTATAAAAGATTATACTTTTCGCGGGTTTTCTCCGTGTCCAGATCCATTTTTAGAATGCCAACGTTTCGTGGTCCTTGCAGTTCACTTCATCAATGACAAGGAGCAGCCTGATTCTGAGCTGTTCCTCCAGATCCTTTTATATATTCCTTTTATATATTTTACGCTGCTTGTTGGAGAAGAGAATTATGTATGGGGAGAGGGAGAATGGAGGAAATTGGTCGATCTTCAATAATCGAGAGAAGCACAAAAACAGTCAGCAATCAACTCACTTGTACTAGGTATGTAAATATGAAACCGGAATTTTTTTATAGAAAATACATATTTTATTGCATGAAAATGATAAAAAATATTTTATTCGAAATATTGCCCATTGGTAGCTATACATTTTTTCTACCTGTTTGACAATTTGTGGATGCCACGCCAAAAAAATTGTTGCTCTTTTGAGCCAAACCAGTCATCTAGCCATTTTCGTACATCTTCGTAAGAAATGAAGCGCTGCTGAGCAAGTGCGTGTCCCATCGACGTAAATAAGTGGTAATCGGACGGAGTCAAGTCTGGTAAGCCGCATGCGAAAGTATTTCCCAACCAAATGCCTCAATCGTTTCCTTGACCAATTTTGCTGTGTGTGATGGTGCATTATCATGAAACAAAATCACTGTGTTGCCTTTTTGATATTCCGGTCGTTTTTCACACAAAGCTTGATTCAAATTGATCATTGTTGTCGGTAGCGTTCAGTATTAACGGTTTCGTCGTTTTAGCAGCTCATAATAGATCACCTTTCTGATCCTACCAAACACAGAACATTCTTCCGTCCATAGCGATTTGGCTTTGCAGTCGATGTCGATGGTTCGCCTGGAGTTACCCATGATCTTTTACGCTTAGGATTCTCAAAATATATCCAGTTTTCATCGCCAGTCACAATTCGATGGAGAAATGACTTTCTTTTGTACCTGGCGAGCAGCATTTCGCAAGTGGTTTTTCGATTTTCCTGCTGTCTTTCATTCAATTTATGTGGAACCCATTTTCTTCTGGATCTTTCCCATGGATTTCAAACGTATGGAGTCTTCTCGTGTCACATTCAATTGATCCGCGAGTTGTTGTCGAGTTTGAGCGTCATCCTCATCCAACAATGCTTGCAATTCGCTGTCTTCAAACTTTTTCGGTGGTTTTCCACGTTCATCGTTTCTCACGTTAAAATCGCCACTTTTGAACTTTTTAAACCACTCAAAGTACTGTGATTTACCAAGAGCATGCTCACCGTAAGCTTCGACAAGCATTCGATGCGATTCTGCAGCAGTTTTCTTCAAATGGTAACAAAAAATCAATGCTATCCGCAAATCGTAATTTGCAGGCACAAAATTCGACATGTTCAATTACAAACTATACTGTTGTATGAAACTTGTATTATTGTGAGTTGAAAATCTTTGTCAGATGTCAGAACAAGGAATGGCGTCAATGGCGCCGTCTGACAGCAACTACATTGACAGCTATGGCCATAAATTTCATATTTACATAACTGGTAGAGCTTTCACCATCTCTGACAAAGAACATTTACAGACAGAATTCAACCATCTAAAACTAGCCTTACAGAAAAACGGACACAACAAAAAAGACATAACCAAAATAATCAATAAACATGCAAGCAAGACAACGGTCTCTGACATATAATTAGACGAAAGGTTCTTATCTATTCTTCCATATGTTAAAGGAATAATAGATCGGATTGACAGGATATTAAACAAACACAATATCCGAACTATCTTCAAACCCAAAAAGATAAGACAAATCTTAATAAATTCTAAAGATCAAAGATCTCTCCTCAACTCCGCAGAAATATAATACCTTGTTTCTGCAGGCAAGTATACATTGGAGAAATTGGCAGAATGATCAATCTACGGATAAAAGAATACCAATATCAAGAACGTAATATCAGGCTAAAACATGCCATGTGATCGGCATTATCAGAACACAACATCGAAATAGGACATCAAATACTGTTTGACAAAACGACAATAGCCAACATTAAATCATACTTTCCAAGAAAGTATAGAGAAATCATAGAGATACAAAACATCCTAACAATCTAAATAGAGATAATGGCTGCAACATAAATAAAATATGGAAGACCATTCTTCCAGTTATTGAAAACCGACCAGTTCCCCTCCTCTCCCCCACTCATAATTCTCTTCTTCTCTCCACCACTCCAACAAGCAGTGTAATATAAAAGGAACGGTCCGGAGGAACAGTTCAGTATTAGGCTGCTTCTCGTCCTGATGAAGTAGACTGCAAGGTTCACGAAACGTTGGCATTCCAAGAATGGATTTGGACACGGAGAAAATCCGCGAAATGCATCTTTAATCATATAATATCTTATATTTTCTTTAAACATATATAATATGCTATTATAAAATGTATAAAAACTTATGAGATTATATAATAGCACATAAGAACTTTAATATTCCAATTTCATTATAAGACTAATCTTATAAAAATTTCATACAAGAATTTTCGGCAGGATATATAAATTTTAATAAATTCTAGTAATAGTATCCTTTCTATTAATCCAGAATAGTATAAATCATGTCAAAACGCAACAGTTTATGAAATATTTAATTGTTTATGATTTTTCAAACATGCTTTATACACTTCAGACCCGAGTAACAAGAAGTTTGTGTAGTCGAAGTCATAAGATGCGAGATTAGAACGCTGGAAATACCAAGTACGAATTCTGCTTTTTTTCCTTAATTTTTCATAATTTTTTTCTAAAATAAGTAATCAAGTTCTCTGAAAGCTTGCGGAGAGATTTTGAGCAGAGTCTGCTACCAATTTTTGATTGTAGAAAGGCAATAATTTGTATATAGAGTTTGTATTATCTGATATCGTTAGCAAATTGTTTTCAGAAATACGACAAAGCTAGATATAAAATCAAATCAAGTGCCATATGCATTGCTAAATTCGCACTGTTGAGTTCTTAGGAGTGAAGTTCGCATGAGAAGGTGAAGAATTCGAGCTGAGAGATTATGGCCTGTACAAGGAGCTACCGCGTGTAATTACTCTTTTGATGTCATTCACTCGAATCACCTAGATTATTGTATTCTATTTTGACGTAAAGCTTGCCGCCCTCTCGCAGCTCCATTTTTTTATCATAAGATGAATTTTTCGAACGTTAATGTTAGGACAGAAAGGTTTTCGGATTTCTTTATCTTATAGCCGATTAATAGGTTTAAAAAATTTCGTATGACAAAAATGAATGTAATATTGGCTACAACAAATAATAATGTCTATTTTACTTTTCTCGAGTAGAGTAAAAATGAACCCTTTTGCAACAACCTTCTGTGAGATTGAAATTTTCACTTATGAAACGCCAAGCTAAAACTCTGATTGCTTTCCTTTTAGGAGATACAGTCGATATATATGTGTGTATCATTCCGTTTTCAGTTTTCTTTCTATTATTAATTAAATATCAAGAAGAATTAAATATCAAGAATAGAACATTCGACATTTATATCGACTGTGAGTGCGTTTCACGATGCACATAATGTATCATTTTGTCTTTTAATACAAACTTTTTGTGAACAAAAAAAAACGGGAACTCAAATTCTCTCTCATAAATTTCCGAAAGATCCAATAAGATATCACGAATGGGTGAAAAGGGTTTAAATTTGCATCATTTTGAAGATATGTATGCACAAGAATTACAAAAATATAGTTTGTTATCTGCATTTTCAAAAACAAAATTACAGTATTTGTTGTTCACAACGCTGCATTTTAATAAATACAGCGATTTTTTCTTTACGTTATAATAATATTAGTATTGATATTAACGCAAATATTGTGCAGAGACAGCCATTACATTTTTCGAACAGGATGAACAGCATAATAATTCTCAATCACAGCATTATAATTCTCAAATACAACATAGCAAACAATTATCAGAACAACAAATTTTATTTGAAACGTGTAATGTACAAATAGAAATACAAAACGAAGTGTTTCAAATCCAACAGAAAAGCAATGAGAAAGATTAATTGCAGCAATTACATTGTGAACAAGAGAATAATAAAAAGGAACGTGAAAGTGTAATTTACAATCTTGATAAATATTTGCAAAACATAGAAAAACTTGCAGGAGTGGCAATTCTCATAACAAATCAAATCACGAAGAAGACATAATTTGAAATATTTAATTCGTATAATAAGTCTTAATCCAATTGCAAGAATATTGTAGCGTTAATGTTAAATTGAGACGGTCTAATATGTGATTTAAACGTCTTATAAGGCGACAAAAGCAGTCCAAAAAAACAGTCTAAAAAAAGTCAGTATTGGAATAATCTAAAATTATATTAATATTGGAATAATCTAAAGTTACAATGTGCAACAGCACTTTCTTAATATGCTGTTAAGAAATTGTGATGTGCATTCTCAAGTACTTTGATTTCCTTTTTTATAATATATAATACTATATTATAATATTTCAGTTATGATTATTTACTTTCAATAAATGCCTGTAGGAGAGAATTGTCAAATGCGTCTGGTCGTGTTATATATATATATATATATAGGGGCAGTATATATATATATATATAGGCATTCGGCGAGTATATCATGATCTCTTCTATATACATACATATATATGTATTTTTATTGCTACTACATATTCTGATAAAAAAAGTTGACAGAAAACGGTAGAGAAATCCTATTGTATTGAATATTCAATCTGATTCATGAATTCATTAACTTAAATCAAATCTTATAGAAATCTTATACAAATTGAGTATAGAATCCGATAAAATACGATAGGATTTATATCCGATCAATTAGGATGCTCGCGGTTGACGATAAAAAATAATACAAGCTTATAGAAATGCTTGATAAAAATTGATAGAAATTTTATCATTATTCTCAATCGTTCTCTATCAACTTTTTTTGTTAGGATATGGAGCATGAGCTTTATTCTGTTTATTTTTTATTTTTTACTACATTTCAATACAATTAATATGGAATTCTTATTATTAATAACCGTATTCTCGATGAACAGAACTGACACACAGTACCATACAAGTAAAGCCGAATTAAAGAGCAGTGAAAAAAGTAATCAGCATCGCGGAAAGAAATCAATTATACTTTGAATAATTGAAGTATTGAATACACTTTTTTTATATTTATTTTTTAATAGATAATTTTTTATATTTGCTTTTATGATTTCAAATTCTTTTTTTATATCATGTCATATATTTATTTTAAGCTCGGAAATATACCAAGGAAAAAATATTTTGTATCGGTATTTATAAAAGATTCATGTTATAATTTCATATTGAAATATATATAACTTGTCCCTCAATAACAACATTAAATATGCAATGTCGAATATTCCGTTACGACCTGGATACAATAAAGACCTGGATATAATAATACAATATTTAAGAGAGATGTAGTTAGAGAGATGAAAGATGAATGAGAGAAATTTGTCGTTTTATTATGAGACGAAAAGTTATTACAACTTGCTTTATTCTTTGATAAGAAGCAAGATAGAATTATTGGATTTGAGGACTTCGATACAAAAAGAAATAGAAAAATTGCAGATCATGCATTTACTTCTTATTTCAAAAGTTTGAAGAAAGGAAAGAAGATGCCGTTAGGTTATGGATTTTGTATATTTTTATAGTACTAAAACGTTTGAAAACGTTTCAATTAATTTGTTATATTAAAGAATGCCTAATGCATCTTATTGCATGTGGATTAAGACTAAGTAACTGTATGCGATCAGAATACTACTAATATTGCCGCAATCAATACGTTAATCAACGACAGCAACAAGATACGCATTAAAAATAATATGCTTACAAGGAAGGCATTATGTAATAAAAAAAGTCTCATATTCTACGCATGATTAAAATACACGATGATCCATTTTAATCCATTCAGTAGAATATTTCTAAATTATCTTCAACTTAAGAATTTTGAGATATTGTATTGAATATAGAATATAGAATATGAATTAAACTGGAGTACTGTGTAAAATAAAAAAATAAGAATTAATAAACATCTACAAAAAAAATATAATTTTATTTTAGGAAATATTTTTCTGGCAAGAAATTAATCCTGTTTTTGATTATGTACACCTCTTAAGAGGAACGAGGAATAATCTTTTAACTAAAGATGTGGATATGGATGTGATCACTAAGCATGCATATGATAAACAATATGCATCGTGGAATCATATTATTACAATTTACAAAATAGATAAAATAATATATATTTTAAATAAACGTTAATTACTAAAAATAGCAGAGAATCAATCCCAAATTGATACCCAAAATGAGTTAAATACGCTTCTCAAGCAAAATCTCTTAAGCAAAACCTTAAGCAAGCCTCTTAAGCAAAACATTTAGAAATTTATGGATATAATTTTACATTTCAGTAATGGTAAGAATATGAGTTGAATTAAGCATACATCATAAATAAATATTTTTTATATTTTGTATCATCTTATTTGTACTTGTTGCTTAAGGAGTTGTTCATACACAAAAAAATATAATAACATTGTCAAACAGCACTACAGTAATCTCGCATATGTTATTTTTTTTAAATTACCTTTTCGATTCATTCAATGGCAAACAAGGTCAAGGATTAAATAGTATAATAACTATGAATAGTGGACACATACAGTTTTGGCAAGAAGCATGCAAATAATTAATAAACATGCGATATAATGATAAAAAGACTAAAAAAGTTCCAAAAAAAATGCTCCGAAATGTTTGAAAAATTGAATTTGGACGATAAATGCTGCAAAACGTATATTTAATACGCTTTCAAGAAATAATTTTGATTGTTTGAATTTAAAATTTTTAAATTAAAATGCGCTTGAAAATTTCTTTGGTGAGATAAGAAGTAATGGTTGTACAAACAGAAATCCAAGTCCTAGATAATTTGAAGGAGCTTTTAAATCATTAGCTGTTTGCAACTTCACATCAAAACATTCTTTCGGAGCTGCGAACTTGATGAAGGCAATACATTCACTTTATCCCAGTTAATAAATTTTAATGAACAAATGAAAATTTAGAGAATAAATAATGAAATCGATTAGCAGCGATACCTCCAAGTACTACAAATGAAATTGAAATTCAAAAAAGTTGTTAAGTATGTTCGCTCAGACGAGACAATAATGGAATGTGAAAAATGTACAAATGATTTGGGAAATTTGGACATTTTGAATTTTATACAACATGCTACAAAAGTAATGGAAAAAGAATTTATGAATATTTGTCACGAAGGAAAATTGTCCAAAAAAGTTGAAATGTATTTTGGAAGATAAATATAATTATTTTTTTTCTTTACAATGCACACACACAAAATAAAAACAGTTTTGTTACATAAAACTGTAGAAGAATTTATCGAACTTTTCTGCACACTTATTAACAATATTCTGTACAGAAAAGTCGAAATAGAGTCAGACAATTTTATTTATAATGCAGCGAAAAGACTATCTATAAAATACATAATAAAAGATAGCGGAAAAAAAAACAAAAATATGATTCTTATATAGGAATGACTTCATCATTGTTCGATAAACATGAATTGTAAATGTAAATTTCTCAAGACTTATAAAGAATTATGAAAAAAATGAACTTTGAACTTTTGAAACGAGGCATTTCATCTGTCATTTGAAAAAGTAAGTCGATTTTGTTTATATTGTTTCACACGTTATTACATAATTCATTAATTATTATTTTAATTGATATTAATTATCTTTTGTAATTATTAATGTAATATTATATCAATTATATATAATTATATTAGGTGTGGGAAAAAGTTCATAGCGTTTTTTTAATGCCATCTAACGGGAAAAACGCCACGAACTTTTTCCCACACCTTATATATAAGCATACGTTATATATAAATATAAATGAAATGATAAGTAATTTGAAAAATAAAGTCAGTTATTTATCTTTTTAATATTATTTTTTATTAGTTTTTTATAATTAAAGCAAATTTATAATATATATATATTCTACATCAAATCGAGCACCTTTGACATTTTATTATTTTTTTTTCATTATTATTTTTTTTTTAATTTGTTATATTCAACAGGTAAAAATCTATGTTTTGCGAAAAAAATTGTCCGGTTTAACATAGAACATGCCTCATATGTGATTTGACACAACTTGTTAATATATCTTATAGTTACCATAGAAATCAATAAAATTAATGAGTGTATATTGTTTTTAACTGACACAAAATGTTGTGTTATGTATAACTTATTTATGTGATTGCAATGATAATAATATAACAATAATTTTTATATATAATAATTACAGAATATACAATCTATGAAGGCGTGCTATTTAATGACAATCAACAAAAAGAAATCGATGGAAGCAAACACTTGACAAAACGGCATATACATATATGATCGGCATCAAAATAGCTGCTTTGATCGCGTTAATACTTTTATGTTTCAAAGGGAACGTTCATTGCAACATTTAAGAACGTTTCGAAAATTATAGTGAATCTACTACTTTCAAAGATATTTTGAACTAATTAAAGACTAACTAATATTAAAATATAATATTTTCAGCTCAGTAAAAACAATTAAAGAATAATTGTAAAAAAGAACATTGTTCTCGCTATTTTCTACAATATAATAATACAATAATTAAATTGTGACAAATATTTAAAATTAGTTTTTTGTACTCAAAAATGTATAAGTGAACGCTCAAATTTAATATTAAGTATTAGATAAACGAATTAGACCCAAAAAAGGATAATACTTATTACAAGAAAGATATATGGTAGAGTTGCCAAATATGGACGAATTATTGTTAATTACTTTTCATCAAGTTATTTTTTATTATGTTTTCCATTTGATACTAATTTGTATGCTAATGGACGTTGGAAATTGTAGCTTAATATTTTTGAGACTTCCACGGGTCTTTTCTATGTAAAGATTATGCGTTTCGCGGGTTTCTTCCGTGTCCAGATCCATTCTTGGAATGCCAACGTTTCGTGAACCTTGCAGTTCACTTCATCAGGGCGAGGAGCAACATGATACTGTACGTAGGCCATGTTTAGTTGCGCAGGAAAAATTATAACTGACACACGCGTGTGTACATCTATGGGACAATTAATATTTTTAGTGATGAACAAGAACAAACAAAAGTTTTTTAAACAAAAGTTTGTATACGATTAAATATAAATGTTTTTATTTGTTATAATAAAATGTTGTTATTACTTGTAATAAATAAGTCCGAAACGTCAAGTTATAATTAATTGTAACGAATATCGAATCAGTTGTTTCAATGTAACGATTATTTCAACCGAGTTACGTACCGATATCGAAGTACGTTGTTCTGTATGATTGACAATTATTTGAATCGATCAAAGTTCGAAACCGAGTTCTTCATACACAGCTCTAATGTATAAATTCAATTGTAAATGTAAACGTCCGATCTTTGAGTGTACACACTCAATGGTTGAGCGTAAACACTTAATCTGTAGTGTAAATATTCACAATTTAAGTATATATACTCAAAGGAGAAGGGTCAATAAGACGGGTTTTTGAGCCTGTCACCGACCAATCTCAAAGTGTGTCGTTTTATTCTTTTATTCAAGTCTCATAACGCTCTGAAATGGTATTTTTTCAAAAATGATTAGATCCGGAAGGATAATCATTTTTAAGTTTCTATTTTACATAGGTTTTTGTACTTTAGAGCAAATCAAGATGCGTTTCACATTCTAAATATTGTTCGCGCAAGATCAAATTTTCCTAAAAATTGTACACATATTGTATACATTCGGATGATATAAATGGATTAAAATTTCAATCCATTTTAATCCATTCTTGTTTACTGAATCGTGCTAGTATTAAAAATATTAATTAAATTTACATATTATATTGATTAGGTACGACGATGACGCAGGAACTAATATGGCTGGTGGCGAATGACATGAATTTTGACAAGGCACAGCGAAGATATTTAGTAGAGAGATTTCCCTTTTTAGAGTATAGTATTATATATATATATATTTACACACACACACACACACACACACACACACACACACACACACACACACACACACACACGTGCGCGCTCATATATAAGGTGATTCAGAACAATTATTCGTCTTTGAAATACCATTGAAT
>Ga0157363_1004828_pt1 | contig 12509 bp, 15 predicted proteins | sample AttsexASBM1_FD_111477 | JGI IMG/M metagenome (GOLD analysis project Ga0157363, IMG submission 111477) | Fungus gardens microbial communities from leaf cutter ant in Ribeirão Preto, State of São Paulo, Brazil - Atta sexdens ASBM1 | ecosystem: Host-associated > Fungi > Mycelium > Unclassified ...
CGCCCCCTCAGCTTTATGTTCAGGAGAGTTGAAGTAAGTGTTGAAGCTTCCGTGCCACGCTTTACTGGTCGGTTTAGTAATAATATTGACCACGCCACCCATTGCGCCGTTGCCATAGAGTGCGGCCGCCGGTCCACGAATCACATCAATACGCTCAATCATCTCCGGTGGTACCCAGTTAGTATCACCGCGTGTATCGCGCTCGTCACTCCAGCCATAGCGAACTGAATTACGGCTAGTGACCGGCATACCATCAATCAAGATCAGCGTATTTTCTGGCCCCATTCCCCGAATATCGATCTGCCGGTTATTACCGCGCTGGCCACTGGTAGAGTTACCCGTGAGGTTGACACCCGGTTGTGTACGAATTATTTCGGAGAGATCACGTTGGATAGGGTGTTTCTTAATAGCTTCGCTGGTGATAGTGGAGACGCCTGGAGCTTGAAGCGTCTGCTGGCGAGCGGTTACGACTAATCGCCCTTCAGGTTTGGTGTCGCTAGATAACGTACTGGTGTCGGTATCTTTGGTCTCAACAGTATCGGCAGTGTTGCCTTCTGTCGCGGCCATCGCGGTAGCCTGTAACCCAATCAGAGCCAGTGGAATAATAAGCGGACGTATCACTTTTTTTATAGACATGTGCGTGTACTAGACAGACAGGATAAGAGTGACAGTAGAGTATCTGAATGAATATTAATGTAAATGATAGTGATTAGCATTTACATTTTCTTATCACTCTCTTTGCTTTAGACAGTAATTGATGCGGCAATGGGTTAGCCAAACTTTTGCTGATGCTGCTTTTTACGCTGTAAATAGTCGTTGTCAGCTCTAAGCTTATCCCATGATTGTTTGAAGATCTTCGCTGCCGCCGCTTTCTCCTCATCGAGTTGATAAGGCAGTATTTCACGATTCTTATCGTATTTTTTACCGCCGGGATGGTTGGCGTAGCGCCTAGCACGGGTATATCCCATCTGAATAAATTTACGCGCCATATCCATGCCGACAAAATCGTCTTGTTGCCGATAATTCTCGAACAGTTGCATTATTTTCTTAGCGGAGGCGGTTGCGCTGGCGACATCTTTAAACCGCCAATAGGGAAGAATTTCACTTTTATAAGGTTCGACCATCAAGACCCCCTGTTCCCCACGCCCAACTTGATAGCGTTCGGGTTCTTTACGGAAATCAATGGTAGAAAAGTCTTGTTGATAGTTGAACGCTTTCATCAGTTACTCACCTTTTTTCGCTAATAGTAAAGTATAGGAGAGAGTGAGACGCAGGAAAGGTTAATCCTCAAATAGGTGCTCCTCTCCTCAAAAAAGTGTTTTAACCGAGCGTTGAGGAGAGTGAACGGATGATCGGCTCACAATTATTTTTATAATTTACGTTGAGTCAACTCTCTATTAGGGTGCTGTTCTATTCCGCTGAATTTAGGTAGATTGAATCATGTAATTACAATGCACCCGCCCCGTAAACACGCGCGCAAAGGAATTATCGATGGATAAGATCGATTCTTTAAGATTGGAATATCGCAGATTATGCGATACTGATTGGCCTTTATTTTTGGCGTTACATGACGATCGCCAAGTGATGAATTTTATTAGTGATCCGCTTGATGAAGAAACGATCCGCCGCCATTATTTTGAGCCACGTTTACGACCTTGGCAGCCAGGCTGTAAACACTGGCTTTGCCTAGTCATCAGTGAGAAGACCACAGGTATTCCTATTGGTGTAACCGGCTTTATCGAACGCAGTGACAGTATCGCCGAGGTGGGATTTATACTTAAACCTGAGTTCCAGGGGAAGGGTTACGGCAGTGAGTCATTAAAGGATATTATTCAGTTTGCCTTGACGCATTATCAGTATCATAAATTAGTGGCGATGGTAACGTCAGGAAATGAAGCCTCACGTAGAACCTTAGCGAGCGCCGGATTTCTGCAAGAGGGAACCTTAAGAAAAAACTATTATTTAAAAGGATCATGGCAAGATGACTGGTTATTTGGATTATTGAGAGAAGAGACGGGATATTAATTCTTTAACAAGAATGCTTTTATGAATATCGACAAAGACAAAAATACCTTAAGAGCCAATATAATGAAAAAAAGTAAAATCGGTATTTTAGCGGGAATGGGACCGCGCTCTACCGCCCCTTTTCTGGAAAAGATTATCGACGAATGCCAACGTCAATATGGCGCAACCTACGATATGGATTTTCCTGAAATGCATATCCTCTCTCTGCCGACGCCTTTCTATCCCGGAAGACCGATTAATTACGCTAAGATGCGTGAAACGCTGCAGCAGGGTATTACCGATTTAGTAAAGAGTGGTGTGAGCTTAATCTCAGTCCCTTGTAATCTTGCGCATTGTTATTTTGACGAAATGATTGAAGCTTCACAGGGTATCCCTCTGCTGCATATTGCTGACTCGCTCTCTCCTTTACTGCCACCCCAGCCATCATCAGTCTGTTTACTGGCGACGCTCCCCACCCACGATGCTGGCTTTTATCAGCACAGGCTCCGTAATAAGGGGATTACCCTTATCGATTCTGACGCGTTAAGGGAAAAAACCACCGCTCTACTCCCTATCCTTAAAGCTGAGGGATACCAAAACCGCCAGGTCCACGATTTATGGCAGGAGATTGTCGCTGAGATGAGTCGATTAGGCGCCCAACAGGTGATTATTGCCTGCACAGACCTCAGCCCCTTAGTGAAAATAAGCGATGGATCGTCACTACACTTTATTGATTCTATGGCAGCTTTAGCCACTGAAACCGTTACTGAGTATTTACGTCAAGTTGAGGGCCAATCATGACATTGCTTAATCACCTACAGACCAAATACCCCAATGCACTGGCTTGGGGCTTTGGCGACAGCGCGGCCATGGCGGATGAGCTGGCTAACCATGTGGTTGAAGGGCGCAAAACGGCTTCTTGCGGTTCACTGAGTGCCTACCTCAATGAGGCATCACCCCCTACTGTCGGCAGCTACCATATTATCCTCAATGGTCGTGAAGAACCGGTATGCGTTATCCGACTGATCGCTCAGCGAATAGTGAGGTTCAATAAGGTAGAGGCTGAATTTGCCTATAAAGAGGGCGAGGATGACCGTAGCCTAGCGTATTGGCAGCAAGAACATAAAGCCTTCTTCACCCGAGAAGGAAGCTTCAGCGAGACCATGGAACTTGTCGCAGAAGAGTTTGAGTTAGTGGAAGTCGTCTAACATTATTTTAAAAGCAGCTTTAGCCCGAGCACCCCTAATATGCCCGCAGAGAGGCGATCTATCGTGACATTATTGCGGAGATAAACACGTCTTGGTAATGCTTGGCTTAGGATTATCGCGACAAATATAAACCATAAAAAATCGATGAAAAACGTCATTCCCGGTACCGTAAAATAGAATATCTTCGAGATATGATGATCGAGTAATGGAGTAAATAAACTCGCAAAAACCATAGCCGTATTAGGATTACTCAGTTGCGTAAACATTCCCCTAAATAAGGCTTGGGTGAAGGTCAGCGTAGGAGTGGCTAAATCCTCTCCTTTCACCTGAGGTTTTTTGTATAAGATGTTGACTGCGCGCCAAAGTAGGTAACCGCCGCCCAGTAGGTTTAAAACCTGATGCAGTCCAGGAATAATGTTTAACACTGCCTGTAACCCAAACAGGGCAATAAACGCAAAGATCATCGCCCCACTTCCTAAGCCGATCGCTACGCCGAGCGAGGCAGAAAATGGCGAGGAGAGTGCGACGCGAGTGGCGAGCAAAAAACTGGCGCCGGGGCTCATGGCTCCCACCCCTATCGCCAGACCGATGGCACAAAGCTGAATGAAATCGCCGTCCACTTCTCCTCCTAATGTTTAGGTTTACTCGAGCAGTAACATTATATCGGCTGGTAACCCTGCCACGCTGGGCGGTCAAGCTGGCCTTCTGCCATTGGAATTAGATGTAGATAACCGTCGCCAACTTTTTCGAGTAATAAGCAATTATCAACATCTTTGAGATTATCTTTATGCTGTTGGGCAGCACCAGATAATAAACGACTCAATGCCTGTTTTTTTGCCTGCTTAGCGTCTTCGGCGACAAAAAGCCCGAACTCGTGCAATTCAGCTAAGGTATCAGGCCGATAAGCGCCGACATTCACAAAAAAAAGTTTCTGCGCAGCGTCAGAGGGCGTGTCTTGTAAGCTGACACGGTAGCCATCCACCCACGTGATCTGGGTATAACCATCAAGGTGAACCTTATTTTTATCGCCAAACCACGCTTTTTTTAGCGTCGGCCAAGCCTCTTCCGGCGTAGTCGCTGCCACAAATTGAATATCATGAACTTCAATATTTGATTTCCCGGCATTTCCCCCGAGATAAAACATATATAAATTCACTAAAATCTCCCGATATTGACTCGATTCGTTCTCGTATTTTCTAAGGCTGCCGCTTAGTATAGAAGCCATAAGACTTCCCTATCACAGCCCGTTAGAAGAGGACTCCATGGCGCAGCCTTCGTACCCAGCTTCCCCCCATTCTCAGTATTACCATGAATTTTTACGCGGCGCGACAACGGCGATCCCCGTTATGATAGGCGTGCTCCCCTTCGGTTTACTCTTAGGGGCCCAAGCTGCCCAGAAAGGCTTATCGGTCGGACTATTGAGTTTGATGACCGGGCTAAATTTTGCGGGGGGATCTGAATTCGCTGCGGTTGCGCTCTGGAGTGCAACCCCTCATCTGATCACTATCGTTTTAGTCAGTATGCTGGTAAATAGCAGGCATTTAGTGATGGGCGCATCGCTTGTCCCCTACTTGAATCATCTACCTCGTCGTAAAGCCCTACCCGCCCTATTTTTTATGTGTGATGAAACTTGGGCACTGGCCATGGCAGATGCTACGCGCCGCCGGGCCGCAGGACAGGAAACCGCTTTCAGCCTCAGCTTCTATTTCGGTTTAGCGGTAACCCTCTGGGTTGTGTGGTTAGCCTCTACTACGGTGGGTGCCTTAATCGGCCCGGTATTAGGCGATATTAGCCGCTGGGGCTTTGATATGGCATTTCCAGCGGTATTCTTTGTTTTACTTAAGGGGATGTGGAAAGGCATACGCTGCGCAATCCCTTGGTTAGTCAGTTTACTCTGCGCAAGCTTGGCGTATCACTATTTACCGGGGGCGGCTTATGTCCCGATTGGTGCCGTCACCGGTATCATTGCCATCGTGTTAATGGGAGCTAAAGCGTGAATTATTTACCTGTCGCAACCATTTTACTGATGGCACTCAGTACCTATTTCACCCGGATTCTCGGCTATTTGTTATTACGAAATCGTCAACTGAGTCCTCGTATGCAAGCCATAATGGATGCCGCTCCTGGATGCGTATTAATTACGATTATCTCCCCCTATTTTGTCACCGACAGGCCTGCCGATTTACTGGCATTAGCCATCTCATTATTCGCAGCATCACGCTGGGGACTGTTACCCGTAGTGCTGATTAGCGTAGTGAGTACGGCTGTGTTGCGGTTTATGCTCTAGTAGCGAGAGGCAATAGGCAGTAAGTCCTATTGCCTCCCTATTTGGCGATGAATAAGTTAGGATAGACGCGTCATATTAAAGAGACTGAACTCTGTAAAGTATTTATTCATAACGCTTTTTAATTCCTCTATATGTGCAGAGTGAGAGTGCTTATCGAGATCGCTTTGGCTTCGCCATTTCTCGACCATCACAAAATGATGGCTATGTTCAACATCAACATGTAGCTGGTATTCCTTACACCCTTCTTCTTTATGCGTTTCGTTGACGACGCTCAGCAGAAGTTCATGGACGGTTTGTGCATACTCGGGTTTTGTTTTGAGTCGTGCCAGTATTTCAACAGTCATCGCTTCCCCCTATTCATCAAAACCCGATAAAATAATTTTGCCTTTCGCTCGACCTGATTCGATCAGTTGATGTGCCTGGGTCAGATTTTCAGCACTGATATGGCCTAATACCGTATCCAATGTTGTCTGGACTTTTCCCTCTTCAACCAAGGTGGCTAACTGACGTAAGATTTCCCCTTGTTGCGCCATATCCTCAGTTTCGAACATTGCACGGGTAAACATTAATTCCCAATGTGTTGAGATGGACTTACGCTTTAAGGGTAAGATATCTAGACTTTCCGGATCATCAATTAGACCAAATTTACCTTGCGGAGCAATGAGTTCGGCAATTTGTTGAAGATACGTCTCGGTCGCATTCGTCGAAAAAACATAGTTAGGCTGAGCCAAGCCTAACTGAGTCAACTGTTCAGCTAAGGGTAAGCGATGGTTGATGACGTGATCTGCCCCCAAAGAGGTAACCCACGTTTGAGTTTCTTCGCGGGAGGCAGTCGCGATAACGGTCATATGAGTTCTTGCTTTCAGCAGCTGGATAGCAATAGAACCTACCCCACCGCCACCGCCGATAATTAAGATTGACCCGCTGGACTGCTGAGTTAAGCCGAAACGATCGAAAAGCATCTCCCAAGCAGTCAGTGCGGTAAGCGGTAGCGCTGCAGCCTCTTCATTCGATAATGACTTAGGGGCAAGACTGATAATACGCTCATCCACGGCTTGGAATTCGGCATTACTCCCCTCGCGGGTTAAATCACCGGCATACCAAACACGATCACCAGGGCTAAATTTATCGACCGCACTCCCGACTTCGACGATCTCTCCCACTGCATCCCATCCTAAAATACCCCGAGAGTGTGTGGCAATTGCTCCGTTCTTCACCTTAGTATCCACTGGATTAATCGAAACTGCCGCAATTTTTACCAACACGTCTCGAGCGTTAAGTGTTGGACGGATTGTTTCAATATCAAATAGTTGGTGAGTGGCCTGTCCCGTTAAGGGTGATAAACATGATATAGCTTTCATTGTAATCTCCTGTTGTTTTCCCCCATAATAATTCAACAAAGAAATTCGGTTATACCAACACTTTTGAGACATAGTTACATAAAAGGTACTAATGTATGGCAAAACTCAAGCACTCAAGATTTGATTGCACACCAGGTTGTTCGGTTGAGGCAGCGATTGGATTATTGGATGGTAAATGGAAGAGTATCGTCCTGTGGCATCTGCTCACGGATGAGGTATTACGCTTTAGTACGATGAGAAAAAGAATTCCCAGTGTTACCGCTAATGTACTCACTCGACAATTGCGAGAGCTGGAAGAAGACGGTCTGATCGTCAGAAAGGTGTTTGCTGAGGTCCCTCCACGAGTCGAATACCGCTTATCCCCTTTAGGTAAAACGTTAACCCCAATATTAGAAGCGCTTAAAGCGTGGGGAGACAATAACATCGATCTTTACGGCAAGACGATTCATAAATAATTCTTATTAAGAATACCCTAAAGAACGGTTTAACATGCACTGAGGGGAGGATGATATTAATTATTACTACCATTACCCATGAATTCAAGGTGATGGTTGAAAATTACAGTTTAAATGAAATTATTAGAAAGGAGATAAGGCTGGGCTTGTCTACAAATAAGGGGTTATCTTATCAATAGATTGGTAGCATCACCGAATCTACAGGCTAGTAGTACTACTCACCCAAAACTCTGCTAAATAGCTTTAAACATGCTCTTCTTATGTACCTGACACCAGTCAACCTTTAAAATTTTTATCTTCTCAAAGCTGATTCAATAATATCAACTTCTTTGCCTCATCAAGCCTTTCAAACAGACAAACCAATTCTGCACTCAAGTCATCTTCACAGAGAAAATAACCAAGGGATGACAAATTAGATCTAAAATGGATTCAATAATTTTATGTACATTCACATTATTTTTAAATATTCAGAGGCTTATTGTTTAACATAGGCCCCTCTTACGCGAACAACTGTATCCATGAAATAATCTAGAATAGTCGATACATACAAACTGAATCTAATAAGTTGAAAAATGGGACGATTTGAAGGGAAACGTATATTAATTACAGGTGGCACTAATGGCATGGGATTAGCAGGTGCCTTACGTATAGTGAAGGAAGGTGGGCATGTAGCGATCACCGGACTGAAATACACCAACTCTAGTTATTTATGTATTTTGGAACTATACGTCAGATGGTAGTCTGGTCTGATACCAGACATATGGAGTAATTAATTGTGAACATTACTGAGTCAATAATTTCCTATACGATAGCCGCTACAGCCTTAACCCTAACCCCCGGATTAGATACTGTTTTAATCCTTAGAACTGCTTCAAGCGAAGGGAAAAAACAAGCTTTTCAATCTGCTATTGGAATAAATACAGGGTGCTTAGTTTGGGGAGCAGCTGTAGCTCTCGGTCTTGCTGCACTACTCGCAGTATCTGAAGTCGCATATACTTCGTTGAAGATTGTTGGTGCATGCTATCTAGCTTGGCTGGGTATTAATTTTATTCTGAAACCAAGAACAACAATCGATAGCGTTTCAACACAAACAAGAAAAAAACAGAACTGGTTTGTTAAAGGAATGCTCGGAAATATCCTTAATCCAAAGATAGGGATTTTTTATGTTTCGTTCCTGCCTCAATTCATCCCAACTGGCCATAACTTGGCGCTTTGGACAATGATATTGGTTATGATCCATGTACTACTTCTTACTATCTGGTCATCTGTACTAATACTGACTACGACAAAAATATCCGGATCATTGAGAAAGCCTAATTTCATTAAGTGGATGGATAGGTGTACTGGTGCGATATTTATAGCCTTTGCAACAAAGCTGGCATTCTCATCAAAGTAAAAGGCTCATCTAGAGAAAAGCTTTGTGTCTATATAACATAAGGTATTCTTTACACGCACCGCTCAAACGCCCTCAGAGCCATTCTGGGGCGTAATCCAATCCTACGTCTTACCCCCTCAAAACGCCTGAGAATCGCTTAGCTAAATCCTGCGCCTATGAATCGTTATGCACCCAAGTGACTGATAGATGATTAAATAACCTAACCAAAAAACAGTGTCAGTTTACTTCTTCGAAAACGGTGAAATAGTAAAACGAATCAGTAAAACTGAGCTTTTCATTTTACAACTATTTTGTCAGCGTACATTTGAGGCTACATTCGATCGTACCTTTACTCCACCGTTACCGACTTCGCTAAGTTACGAGGTTGATCGACATCGGTCCCTTTAATCAGCGCAATATAATAAGAAAGCAGCTGCAGTGGGATGGTATAGATAATCGGCGCAAGCACCTCTTCGACATGGGGCAGCGGAATAATTTTCATATTCGGGCTATCGCTAAAGCCGGCATCTTGGTCGGCGAAGACATAGAGTAACCCGCCGCGAGCGCGTACTTCTTCAATATTGGATTTTAGCTTTTCCAGTAGTTCGTTATTCGGCGCAACAATAATGACTGGCATATCGGCATCGACTAGCGCCAACGGGCCATGTTTCAGCTCGCCCGCCGCATAAGCTTCGGCATGAATATAGGAGATCTCTTTAAGCTTTAGCGCCCCTTCCATAGCAATAGGGTACTGATCGCCACGACCTAAGAACAAGGCATGATGCTTATCAGAAAAATCTTCTGCGAGGCTCTCAATATTTTTATCTTGCGATAAAATTTGTTCAATACGTCCCGGTAAAGCTTGTAGCGCATGAATGATCTCGTGTTCCACCGCTTCAGGCTTACCATTTAGGCGAGCCATCTGTGCCACCAGCATCAATAACACAGTCAATTGGGTAGTAAAAGCTTTGGTCGAGGCGACGCCGATCTCAGTACCCGCCTTGGTCATTAAGGCCATATCCGATTCACGCACCAGAGAGGAGCCATTAACGTTACAAATCGTCAATGCGCCTAAATAACCGATCTCTTTGGATAAGCGTAGCGCCGCAAGGGTATCAGCCGTTTCGCCAGACTGCGAGAGGGTAATCAGTAGGCTATCTGGACGGACTACCGATTTACGGTAACGGAATTCTGAGGCTATCTCGACATCACACGGAACCCCGGCAATCGCCTCAAACCAGTAACGGGAGACTAAGCCAGAGTTGTAAGAGGTTCCACAGGCGACGATTTGAATATGTTTTGCCCGAGCAAGTAGCGCAAGACCGGACTCACCTAATTCGCTAAGGTCGATTTGTCCGTCATGAAAACGCCCCTGCAGGGTATTTTTAATCGCGATAGGCTGCTCATAGATCTCTTTTTGCATGTAATGACGGTAAAGGCCTTTATCACCCGCATCATATTGCGCAGAAGACTCAATGACTGCGCGAGTCACAAGCATTTCATCACGTTGGAATAGGGTCACGGTGCGACGCGTGACTTCAGCGACATCGCCTTCCTCTAAAAAGATAAAACGACGGGTCACGGGTAATAACGCCAGCTGGTCGGAGGCGATAAAATTCTCACCAACTCCCAAACCAATCACCAGTGGGCTACCTGAACGTGCAGCCACCAGCACCGAGGGATCATTGCTATCCATGATGACCATACCGTAGGCACCGCGCAGTAGTTTGATCACGCGTTGTACCACTTCACGTAAGCTACCACCGTGCATTTTTTGCTGCTGGTGGATTAAGTGAGCAACCACTTCGGTATCGGTTTGTGAGGTAAAAACGTAGCCATCGGCCAACAGTGCTGGGCGTAACTCATCGTGGTTCTCGATGATACCGTTATGCACCAGTACAATATTATGAGATACATGTGGGTGAGCATTCACTTCGGAAGGAACACCATGCGTGGCCCAACGTGTATGGGCAATCCCTGTGCCTCCAGTGACTGGCTGCTGCTCAACAGCATCCACCAGCGCCTGCACCTTACCTAAACGACGAACGCGCGTTAAATGACCCTGTTGGTCAGCCACAGCTAAGCCAGAGGAGTCATAACCGCGATATTCCAAACGGCGTAGTCCTTCTAATAAAATTTCAGCAATATCACGTTGTGCTACCGCACCCACTATTCCACACATAACATTATCCTAAACTGTTTGAATGTAAGCCGTTTTCACGAGTTACTTTTCTTTCTTGAGGGCTGCCAACCGGCTTTGCTTAACTGCTCTTTGGGATTGTAGGCCAACGATGCTGAGGCAATATCACGCATCACCGTGGTACCTGCAGCAATAGTCACGCCGTCACCGACCGTAACCGGTGCAATAAGCTGAGTATCAGATCCCACAAAGACATGATCACCAATCACCGTTTGGTACTTATATTTACCATCGTAATTACAGGTAATGGTTCCTGCGCCAACATTGACATCGCTGCCAATGGTTGCATCGCCGAGGTAGCTTAAATGGCCAGCTTTCGTCCCTTTACCTAATTGCGATTTTTTTACTTCGACGAAGTTGCCGACATGAACCTCTTCAGCAAGCTCAGCCCCTGGGCGTAACCGTGCAAACGGGCCAACAGTACAAGCGGTTCCAAGCTGAGCACCATCAATCACGCTATAAGGGCTGACTTCTGTGTTATCGCCAATCACACTATTACGGAGAATACAGCCCGCACCAATTTTAACGTTATTTCCCAGCACCACGTCGCCTTCGATGATGACATTACAGTCAATCTCGACATCACGACCGTGGGTTAAGTTACCGCGAAGATCGAACCGAGAGGCATCCCGTAACATAACACCCGCTAAGAGTAACTGCTCTGCGCGGTCATGTTGATAGATACGTTCTAATTGTGAGAGCTGTAAGCGGTTATTCACCCCTTCGGTTTCACTTTGCTTCGTCGGGTGAACCGCACAGATATCTCGTCCTTCGCGGTGAGCAAGTTCAATAATATCGGTAATGTAATATTCACCCTGAGCATTATTATTTGTCAGCTGACTCAACCAACGTTTTAGATCTCCGCCGTTGGCTAATAAAATCCCGGTGTTGACTTCATTAATGGTGAGCTGTTCAGCTGAAGCATCTTTCTGCTCCACAATACCCGTTATCATGTCCTGGTTACGAAGAATACGGCCATAACCAGTTGGATTTTCGGTAATCACCGTCAGTAAGGCGATGCCACCTTGAGGTTTTGATGATTGCAAACGGCGTAAGGTATCAGACGCGATAAGCGGCACGTCGCCGTAAAGCATCAAAATATCTTCATCATCACTGAATGCGGGGGCGGCTTGTTGCATTGCATGGCCGGTACCAAGCTGCTCGGCTTGGTATACCCAATGCAGGTCGGGATCGGCTAAATGGCTTTTCAACAATTCGCCACCATGGCCATAAACAAGATGGATCGTTTTCGCTTCAAGGACTTTCGCTGTATCAATGACGTGCTGCACCATCGGTTTACCTGCCAAGTGGTGTAACACTTTTGGAAGGTCTGAATACATCCTTGTACCCTTGCCTGCTGCAAGGATCACCACACTCATCGCTTTACTAGACATACAGATCCTAATTCGTTTGATTCGCTTGAAAAGATAATCACTTTACGACACAGGATACACCATATTTCTCTTACCAAAATCAGATATTGTTAAGAAAAACAACTAAAAAAAATGCCAGCCGGTAAGGGCTGGCATGATTCAGAGCACTAGGCCTGATTACATCGCTTTTTTGGTCAGTTCAATGACCCGCAGCTTGGCAATCGCTTTCGCCAGTTCCGCAGAAGC
>Ga0157363_1004829_pt1 | contig 12509 bp, 6 predicted proteins | sample AttsexASBM1_FD_111477 | JGI IMG/M metagenome (GOLD analysis project Ga0157363, IMG submission 111477) | Fungus gardens microbial communities from leaf cutter ant in Ribeirão Preto, State of São Paulo, Brazil - Atta sexdens ASBM1 | ecosystem: Host-associated > Fungi > Mycelium > Unclassified ...
AAATATTATATTAATGAATGCGATTTGATTAATTTTATTTATCTTCGATTTCATAATTGTCCAGTTTGTTATTATTAAGTCTATTTCTTTTCAGCTGATGACGTAATGTATTAAATGTTTTTAGAAGAATACACAGTCAGACATATTCCTTACATTGCGCGCGTAATTCAACTGTGACGTAATGGAAAAGAAACGCGAGAAAAAGTAGATGCGGATGATGTCGAAGCCCTACAAATCGGTTGCAGGCCAAATTGAGGCGAGCTAGAAAAATTGCGGAAATTGCTAGAGCCCCGCTAGACTTAAATTAATTCGCTCGGACGGGCGGAGATGCGGACGACTTGGGGTTTATATTGGTGCAATTTCTCCTCCCCTGTCTCTGTTATACCTTTCTCTTCCTTTCTTGCCCTTTCTTCATTCCTTCTCTCTCTCTCTTCTTCTGTCTTTCATTCTCGCGAAGTGTTTCTGCGAGGGCTGACTGACAAGGTTTCGCCATTTCCGTGACGCGTCCGGTAACGAACTTCGACCTCCATAACTAGCGAAACACTTTGCGCGACTACCACGAGCTTCTTCGTCGCGTTTTCATTTTTCTTTTATCATTTTATACTTTTCATTTGTCCGGAGTTTGGCGCCCCGTCATTTCCGATAAATTCCCTGTGTTATTCATATATTTAAAAGAATAGTATTCATAATGCAAATATTTAATATTATTTAAATAATTCATTTCCTGTGCGCGCGTGCGTGCGTGCGTGCGTGTGCGTGTGCGTGTGTGTGTGTGTGTGTGCGTGCATGCGTGCGTGCGTGCAGTCTTACAAGTACAGAGTACGTATGCATGAGCATGAGTTAATTGTTCATGAAGTATGTTCTCGTAAAAACGAATTAGTAATTAATCGAAAATTGATTGTTTGAAAAAATTGTTCATATAATTAATTTAATTGTTTAATATGATTGACTTTTAAAATATAATAGAATCTATTAATATCTTTTTGAAAGTATTATATTCATTTACTTATCAATATTTATGATATTAGTTATTAGATAATTATCGTATAATTAATCATGAATATTTGCTATGAGAAAGCACGAATTATTAACGAAAGTTATATAATTTTCTTCTAATTTATATAAAATAGAAGAAAAGTAAGAGGAGTATAATAACGCAGTATATTTTATATATATATATATAAAATTTTATATATATACATAAAATGAAAATAAATGATGCTATAGATATTAGAGGAGTTTTGCTTACCGTGTTAAAATGACGAGGCAAGATCCAAATTGGCTGACGTGTTGGTTATCATACTAGTCAGATGTTCGGAGGAGTCTTAGCCTCTGATTTAACGCTCTGACCAACCGAATTCAGCAAACTCTAACGTCTTGTCGAGGCAGCAACGTGAGAAAGTTCGGTTATAATATGATCTTGTTAGTGATTGCAGCAATTATTGTTAAATTCTGAAACATGTAATAAGTTTTGAAAGTTTTGCAATAGGAAACATTCATGATAAAAGCAAATTGATAAATGTAAATTCTATAAAAAGTTGAGGAATATACAATGTAAAATATACGTAACAAGATCAATTATGTAAATTTTATCTTTCTCTTTCGATTTATTTTTTCTTTAAATATTTATTTTCTTTTTTAATCTATTGACATCAAAGCTTATATTCTCTGCATCCTTCTATGTAACATAACATTGCACGGTTAATTGTTTTAAAGTTGGTTTATAGTTCGTCTAAGTCACGTTTACTATTTAGCGTATATAATTAATTTATACTTGCTTGCGCGTTGTAATCGTGTAATATCAAAGAGAAGAGATAGAGTATGTGATGTGCGATGCATCATAAATTGGATGATTGTTAATGAAATTTATGTCGATAAATTGATATAAGAAAAAACAATGGGCTACCAAATTGCATTTTCTTCTTTTAAGTGATATACGAAAAATATTGTTTAATTAACAATTTCTTAATTCAATTAACAATTTCTTAAGCAATTGATGTTGTTAATATAAAGTTACAACTTTATGCGAATTATTTGTACGAATTGCAAGCTCTACGAAATTTTCACTATTGCAAATAGCATGCCTCATCGCAGTTCCGCTTGGAATAGTGCTTCGAAAAGAATTGTTCCGTCCTTCGTTATTCCACTCGTAACCTCCACTAACCAAAACTCTTTGGATGCTTTTTCTCTGGGGCACGACGTCTTTTTAGGCTAAGAGCGAGAACTTTCGGTATAACTTTTCCTAACCGGGTGACGGTAGTTTCGTCGGCAGATAAGACGCTCCTCATAACCGCTCCGGGATTTCACGAGTTGAAAGTTTCTTCCCGAGAGCAAATCCGGCTACGTCCTCGCTGGAAGCAACTCGTGTTGCAGTCCTTTAGAACGTTGACATGATCGGGCAAATTATTCGATCAAATTATCGCACTCATGTTAGATGAATAAAAAATTAATGAACTCTTCCCACAAATTTAAAATTATTGTCGTGATACAATAGATTGAATCAATCAGTGCAAAAATAACACCACTTAACTTTTTAAGACTCTCTCTCTCTCTCTCTCTCTCTCTCTCTCTCTGTCTATCTGAAAGTAAATCATTCTATAAACTTTTCTATGAAATTTCTATGAAAATCTCAAGGATTTAAAAATTATTACAAACAGAATTATTTAGACCATTTAATAAATATTAAGAAAAAAATCTAAAAACTAAGAATTGTTATGGAAACGATTTTTCTTTATTGAGCTTTATTTATAATATCTATTCACATGATAAAATAAGCGACAAATGTATTAAGCGATAACACATACCAAAGATATTCCTTTATTTTACACGCTGTGCGTGATACAAACTTCGTGTAGGAATTAGAGAATTGGGAAGAGGACTGTATTGTCGGTGCATTACCCTTTAACGAAGCCAAAGTACCATGAGCGAGCACAGGCGTTCGACCTGTCTAGCAAACAGAATTGGAAGAGTTGGGATAACGGGCGTATCGTGAAACTCAATATCTTGAGTAACAAGCGTGGATTCAGTTTTCTCTAATGGTCGACGTGAACGAGTACAAGGTTTAAAACGACACGTTTGAAGATCTAGAGGAATTTGTCTTGTCTCGCAGGCGCGTGAGAGGAATGATAAGTATCAATACGAGTCAACTAGTTCATGATATTTAAGAATGAAGAATTTTTGAATTATCTAGCAGATCTATAAAATATTTGATTAGTTATTTTGCTTACGACATAATTTATATATCTTTCATTCATTTTCCAAAGCTTGAGCGAAAGAATCGGATGGATATTGAAAATTTAATGTCACGAAAGGGCCAAGGATGCCATTCTGTTTCACTGTAAACGATATCGGGTGTCTTACTTAAATCAACTCCATCTAATTTTACTTATATCCAAAGCACAGCGATTTGAGGATTATTGAGCTACAAATGAAATTTAATCGTGAAATTAGAGCACGGGCTTTATAAATGCGCTGTCACGAAAACATATAATGCGATCCAGATATTCAGGTTACGAGAATCAATAATTATGTATTGATCGATGATGATATGAATAGAAAGTCATGAGTCAAGTAAAGGATGGCAGGACCTTATAAGTAAAATGCGCCGCTCTCGCGCGAGCTTCTTTATTAATCTTTTCTTATCAGATTCACGCCCGGCAATGTAATTTTGTCAGGACAGTTGACAAATGTCGATATTAACCGTCATCGCTGGCGACCATTAAAGATACCTACTATCTTTGTATTAAGCACTCTTACTATCGAATGGCGTTTGTTTCACTCTTACGTCTTTTGACAGAAAGTTGTCTTATTTTATGAAACGTCAAGTACATTAAAGGTATATTAAATTACGAACAAGTACGCAATAAAGATTTCATAACTGCTATTCTTGGAAAACTTTCCGCAACAACTTGTCTTTTACAAGGGAAAGGGCTGTCTCTAAGAAGGACTGTCTCTACTGAGAAGTACTTAAAAAACTTTCGACCGCTGCCGCACCGTTTAATAAAAATTAATTAGCTTGGATTCTGTGTGAACATCGGATAGATATCTATGAACTTTTTGTGATAGATTACCGTGCTTCGTTTATAATTGCATTAAACTTTCTCTCTGTTAATTCTTTCCTTTATTATCTCTCTCCATGAAGTCATTTAAAGACTATTTTAACTTCATTTCATTCTCAAAATATTTCGAAATGCGTAAGTTTTTGCGTAAAAGCAACAGTGAATAGAGAATGCTCTGTTCTATTACTATCAAGAATGCTGCAGATTTTAATCTTACTGCTTTTTGTTGTATACAATAACTGTGGTTACACTTGGACGAACAAAACAAAATTAAAATTAAATTTTTTGCTTTAATACAGAATAATCTTTTTTTTACAAAAAATATCAATATGTCTCAAAATAATGAACAATTGTTGAGAATACAATTATAAATTTGATGTGAAATGAGTCAGTTATGAATGTAAGTCATATTACACTTGAGAATAAAATAATCCAAACAAGATCATTTGTCAGAATTGCGTCTGTAAAATATAATTCTTCGCCAATAGCTTTGTCAAATGAAAGCTCGACATTTAAACGATCCCACAATGAGAATCTTTCACAATGTATCGCGGTGCAGAAGACTTTATTATTCTGATGTTGCGCAGCTTGACTCTTCCGTCTTCGAACAGAACTTTCCTCTGCTGCCTTTCCTTCTTCTCGTCGATTCGAGTTCCTTATCCTTAGCGTTCGCTAACGAGACACATCAAACCTCGGGTCAAACTTTCTTCGCGAAATTTCGTCAGTCGTGATTGAGGCTCAGAATCGCGACGTTGGAAAGAGGGACACGCGATAAGAAAATTTAATTCTTCATTAAGCACCACCGTAACTTCGCCGGACAGTTAATTGTCGTCCATTCGTAATAATTGGGCGAGTGCGACGATAGTAGAAATTGTAACGAAGTGTCCAATAGAAGAACCCATTAAAATCGATCAACGCAATGGAGTCGTTGGATTGAAATAAAATTCATAATTATCGGCTTCCACTCTTCTCGGATTCATCAATTTGCGTTGATTTCTGCCGATTAATCTTAATTGCTGATGTATCACAAGTACAGACTGATTTATTATTAATATTTTGTGATCGTATTCTTCGACAATTTTAGCTTCAAATTATCTTTGATGGAAGCTATATACCTATATAGGTATCAGATCTATTATTCAACAAAGTGAAGAGTCGTATTTTCTTCAGCACGCGTATTTCATTCATTTTGTTTATATCTGATTTATGATCCTATAGTAACAATCACTCTTTTGCAGTAATACACTTAACTTTGATGCGATGGTTGCAAGTGGGAAATCCTCGACCATCATGGAAGGTTAAAGAAAACTATTTCTTCAGACACTCGCGTTTCTCTCGCGAGATATACGTAAGCTCGCTCCATTAGAAGCTGCCGCATACTGGTGCACCCGCGACAAACAACGTTGCATTTGTTATCTTTGGGTTTACTGGCTTTCCTTATGCCTCGTTGGACGCACTGATCCTGATACTGTAGGACGTCACTGAGGCTTCCGTAATACTGGTACGCGACAGAGCGCTCATTCGTTCGGCTCCATTATCGGAAGACTTATCTCCGCTCGCTTGATTGGTTCCTTCCGCGACCACGAAGAGACTGCATATCCGTCGTTGCTTATGGAAGCTTCTACCGGTTGAATCTGCTATTGGACATTACGTCATTCCCGTCAATACTTCAAAGACATTACGGATATTATCTCACGCGTTTTTCATCGCTATTATTATTTTAGTTTAATGTTTTATAGATTAAAATTATATGATCCGAAATCTGAATACTTTATAATTAATTCCTTCCTTTCTTATACGATTATAATTTAATATGTTAGCAAAATAATATATCAATATATAGCCTGGAGATAAAAAAATATTAACGTTCAATATTTTCTTTATATAATGAAAATGATTATTTTGTTTATTTGTCCATTGTCTCTTTTATGTATCTCTTTTTGCCGTTTTTATTTTTTCCAATGGGAAATTAATATTTTCGCTTATATTACCTTTGTTTACACCAACACTTTACATATTTTTATAATTAATTCCTGTTTTATTATTAATATTGGTTTATATTTCAATACGCTAAAATCAAATACATATTCTATTTCTGGAATAAAACTGCTTGCACTGCTTGTCATACATCGAAATATTTAACATTAATAATTTTTTTATAATAGAATTGAAAAAGAAATGAATTGATATATTATATATTGGATTAATTTAAAGGATATAAAAATTTGACTTTAATTTTGAAGAAATGGGACCATTTTATAATTACAGTTAATTACAGCTATTTTAATATTGACTTATTTTTTATTATGCAGAATATAACTAAGATAATGGACAAATTTCGGGAACGAGTTTCCCGTACCACTACATGGAAAAAAAGATTCATATAAACATATATAAATCCACTATATAGTCCGTAAAATTCAAACAAATATTTATTAATAGAAAATGAAAAAAATAATATTTATCATTATTTGATATTATTTATTTTTAATTTTTTTATTACAACAAATGTTCAAAGCGTCCCTCTTTTGGTTCAATATACGCATAGACAATATTGGATCATGGACTATTAAATTTTGAATTGTATTTCAGTAACTATATGAGTTTGCGGATATAAGTTTATATATACTTTTTTATGTTTTGATATAAGAAGCTTGTCTCATAAGTTTATTTTCTTATTTTAGTTACATCCTGTATATTATCTATTAAAATATAATTATTTAAATATCTACAATAATAATGTATATAAAATCATAAATTTATGAAACCTTATAACTAACTTATAACGTATAACTTATAACTTATAACTACAGATATTTTTGATTGGTTTTCTTTTTATTATTTTCAAGGTGTTTATTTAAGTGTTGTTTTTAGTTTGAATATTATTTATATTTGTCTTGTCTCTTTTATATTTATTTTATATTTATTCTCTATCTGTATTTTTTTATCATCTACATATACACATATATATATATATATATATATATATATATATATATAGAGCTTAAATGCAATTACGGTGCATATTACAAAGAAATTCATAAAATATGAGAGAAACTGAAATTCATATAGCACATTATTATCGTAACAGCGAAAGGTCGCAAGTTACGAAGCGCGTTAGTCGTACTGCCGGAAGACGAAGAAAACTACAAATTCGGATGTTATCTATGTCGGGAAACAGGAAATCATATCGTGATCGATAAAGTATTTTACCTTCCACTGTGAAAAAGAGAATGTTGAGACATCTAAAGTAACTGCTAACGTTATCAGATTTGCACATTGATCAGTAGCTCTTATTTTATTTTATATAAATTATTTGTAATAAGCTCAATTCACCAAATTAAAACTTTATAAAAGTACAGTATAAATTGTTTTATTTGTGTTTCTAAATGTTAATAATAATTAAATGATATTTAATTAATAACGATTTATAAGTTTGAGTTAAAAAAAAATTATCTGAGGAATCTTAGAATTTTAGAAGTAGTTGCTAGGATTTTATTAAATGTTTATAAAAATGTAAAAAAATTGATATTGTTAATATCGTTGTTTTTTTTTTATGCGGTGAAAGAAATTTTAATGTACCGTGTTTTTATTATTTAATTCAAATATTAACCTAAATATATTATATATTTACATATAAAATGACACAAAGATTATCTGCTATCAAGGTTACACATTCATTTCTCTAAAAGAAAAAAATTACTGAATAAATATTTGATTTAATAAAAGTCCAGAAATATCGACATTTTCTTTAATTCGCATTTTCATTTTGCAGTTGGGAAATTTCGGCGTGGAAGTAAAAAGCATGGGGCATATGGGGTTGCGACGCATAATTTTTCGCAAATATATGCAAATAGTCTCGTGAACGTAGGACAGCCTGTCGAGAGGTTATCGCCGCGGCTGATCTGCTGGACGACATCCCCAATTTATGCGAGCGGTGCATGCTCGAAGCTCGCCGTGTTTACGGCGAGGAGATTTACCGGCACCCCGGGGTGAAAACGATCCCGAAACGTTTGTTGGGCAACGGACAAGACGACTCGCTTGCACTCACGAGTGTATGCTTTCCGCCCCCATTTCCGCCCCGTATCGCGCGGCCAGAAATATGATATATAATGTGCGCGTTGTATGGACAATTTAATTTCTCTCATACCTTCCAGAAGCTGCCTTTCGAACGAATGTGTTTTCGACATTGGACATTTTTTAAAACAACGGTCCGAATAAAATTGATGAGTTAATTATTGAAAGTGAAGTAAATGTACGCAAATGGTTTACTGATAATTTTGACGTGTCAAGTACTATCAGAGAAGCTTAATTAAATTTGTGTTATGTATTTGTTGATAGTCTCTTAATATACAAGTTGTAAATAATAACGTAGTAAATTAATAAATTGTAATATTACAAACTAATACGTATATCTACGTATTTAATTATAAAGTCATTTTTTACAATGTGAGTTATATCCGGTTTCTCTCTCTTTCTCTCTCTTTCTCACTCTCTATTTTTTAATTTATTGTACAATTTTAATAGATTTTTTAAAGTTTGTATAAAATATCATTTCTTATTAAATAGATTTAATCCATTTCTTTAATTTAATGCTCTACAATAAAAGATAAGTCAGTTTACTTAGCAAAACTTTATTTTTCTATAAAGCACATTGCAAACTCACAGATGCACTATTAACATAATTATTATTCTTGTTACCTTGCAATTCGCGTGATATAATTTGACGACAACTTTTTCAATTACGTTTAGTTACACGATTTAAATCTTAATCAACGTAAATTGTCTCTAGGCGCCGATTCTGTTCGCATATAATGAATTCGTGAATTCAGATCGTCGCGGGACATTCGGTCGGAGCAGCGCTTTTAGACGCACAATGCGCGTGTGTTTCAAGCACGATCGGTTCGTCAAAATCAAAAGCTGGCCTCGTCAGGAAGTAATCCACCATGCAAAAACAAATTGAAACGCCGAAACGTGCCGCATGTAGATTAGACCAACTGGTTACTAGTATATTCCCTTTCGGTTCGTCCAGTCGCTCGTACGTGGACGCGAGCGCATCAGGCCAAGGGTTGCCGTACGACCGACTCCGAATTGAAGAGACACGTGACATTGAAGCTATGAACAAGGGATGAACCCCTTTGGCGAATCAATAGTCATTTCAAGGTGGTCTCACGGGCAGCCAGTCCTAAAAAAAAGGATTGATGATGTATTAGGTCTGTACTGCACTCGATCGATTTAAAATTATTTCTTTCTAATTTAAAATAATTATGTTTTTGTATATATTAATGTGACTTTTAAATATTTAAACAATTATAAATAGAAGTTATATTAACAAAAATAAATTAAATAAGAGAGAGATCTTATAGCGGATCTCTCGATATGTACTTACTTAATAATATTCATATACAAATTTGCAAATACATTTTTCAATTCTATAAATACCGCTAGCATTTTAAATGTCCATTGCAGATTCGGAATCGCGAATATAAATGAGTTGAGATATTTCAAAATGAATAAAGTCATTTTGTTTAAATTGATATACTTAAGTAATGTAAGAAAGTGACACGTAATAATCTTCATTGGTTAAATAAAATTTGATCGAAGCTGAAAGATGGAAATAAGTCCACAATGTATTAAAATTTCATATCGTAGTGACTTGTTCGAAGGAAAAGATGGAGAAGCGGTCGATGCTCGCTGCTCCGAGGACATCGATCCTTCATCGCGAGAGACGAGCGTTGAATTTCTTCCGCTATGGAAAGTACACTGCCAGCAGATTGGATGCGACGTCGTTCTGCTTTTCTTTTGCCGACAGCGCCGCTGTATGTACTTACTTAACTCGGTCATTGTCTCCTAAAAAATATGATTGATCGCAAGCCACCCCCGACGAGACGGAGTGGTTAGATACACATACTGAGACTCGTGCTTTGCACATCCCTTTTATACATGCGACTACACACGCTCATCTGAGTACACAGATATGCATTTAAAAAAAAAAAAACAAGAAAACCGAACGAACATAGCTTCTCCGGTTGAACGGTAGAGCACTGCACGACGCGTATGACGCGACGGTTTGTCAGCCGTACCGTACTTACCTTATTTTTCTATCGTCGTGAACACGACGTGCATTCTTTCCATTATTTTCGAATATCCGCGTTAAAAGCCAATCTTCGAGTGTCCAATCCTCTCATTTCTGTACTTCTCTTCTCGTCGTTATGCATGCAGCCTCATTTTCTGCTTGACTGAAACGCTTCTAATCGATCTTTTTTTTTTGCGCATCAGCTCTCTCACGTTGATATGCAGTTGGTTGAAATCGTTCGTTTATACAGCGAGCTGACCACGATTCGTTTCGAATCCATCGTGCGCGGTAAAAGTCGGCAATATCGGAGAAACGAGAATGTGGCCGGAAAGAGATTTCGAAGGAATTGGAAAGATCGATAAGCATTAATTCACGTTCGTCCATGTTTTCAAATCTATTTTCATATTACATGTATTTATCTTGTTAACATATGAAAATTTTTAATCGTTTTATATTTACATTTATGAAATGAGTGATAAATATTGGATTTCAATATTTAATCCGCAATGCTTATGTCTTTAGAAATTTAAACATCTTTAGAAATCTGTTAAATTCCCATACAGCACAAATTATTCTATTGAAAATGTTGGAGCAATATTGCTGCAAGTTGTTATGTATAGGCATTTATTTATATTGTAATAAAATATCTATTTAGAGAGATTTTTCGATTTTAGTAAATATTATTTAAAGTAAATTTAGTAAATATTATTTTTACTATCCAAATTATCAAGTCATTATTGTCAATTTAAAGTCAATGTCTAATTATGCATGACATGATTTATTTATTTATTGTTTTTGAAATCGAATGTAAATAACATTTTATGCACAATATTAATATACAGAATAAATATATTAAATAACAATGTAAAATTGGCTGTTAAAAAAGTAAATATAATGGAAAGACATTGTGCATAATACATACGAGCATTCCCTTTGTCATGGTATCACGCGCCCTTATTTCATTGCGCAACAAAAGTGGCGTGACGAGAGGAATACATGGAACAAAGAAAGATGTAATGAAATGCGTCCGAGTTCAAGCTTGACGTTGCAAGAACGACGTTGCAGGGATGGGCGAAGACTAGCATCTCTGCACCTTTGAAAGTGTCTAGTCGTGGAATTCAGCCGTGGTTCCTATGACCTTTGTTTCCGCACATCTGATAAGTACTCTTTTATTCTTCGTCTCTTCCTCAGATCTGGCTCCTTCGAGCGAAGTTTACGAGGACAGATAGCTAAACGAATAGGTGAAGCGAAAGGAAAGAGGAGAAGGAATAGATAGGGGAAGAGGGTGGGAAGGAATTAATGGCCACAGCGAAAAGAACGAACGAATTTGCTTCGTGAAAGGCACGATCCGGTAATTAACGTCGACGAAACTCAACCTCCCTTTCCTACTGCGTATCTTCTCATTCCACCAAACCTCTGTCTTTCGACACCCTGTATGGTTCAGCCACCCTTGCGCACGGCGCGTGTAAGTTCCACCGATTCGTTGGACTCACGCCCGACGACGATGATGGACATATCGCGCCCGAGCAGGCCGACCCTCGTCGAATCGACGTGACAGAACGGGCGGCATTTCGTGCGACTTTAATGCTCACGCAGATCGACGCCGGCTACGCATGACGTTGCAACAATGGCGAGTCGGCAGATATCTGTAGATTTCCAGAGAATTGCGAGGTGACAGTTCATTTTCGTCGTCGCGCTGTCGAATGACAGGCTTTCGTTACAACTCATTGAAACCGGTCTTTTTCGGCGCCGTTTTTTGTAAAAATAAACTCTTTTATATCACGAATTCGATTGGATGTCCTCAACGCGTATTGATGCACATTAAAGCCATTGTACAAATTGACATAAAAATGTATATTTAATATAAATAGAAATGAAATAAATTGTGAAATCCTCAATACAATTTGTTAGGTAAAATGTCTATTTTACAATTAGAATTATTTGCATTTTACTTTTATACTCAAATTAAATCACTGCAACGGTTTCAATATGCACTAGCATGCACTAGTGTGTTAAATCGAATTCTTAATTTTTCATTTCTAAGAGAATTAGAAATTGTTTAATTGATATTTTTTCTATAAATTTCCAAAATTGTAAGAAACATAGAAATTATTTGATAATTTTTTGATAAATTAGTATTGATAGGTGAATTACGATTAATCATAAATAAAATAATTGGAATGATCTTTTTTGTCAGTTATATTATCTTTAAATTTTTATGGAATTGTTTTCAATTTTTAAAATCTAATTTTTATATAAAAAAATTAAACACTATGGGTGTGTGTGTGTGTGTGTGTGTGTGTGTGTGTGTGTGTGTGTGTGTGTGTGTGTGTGTGTGTGTGTGTGGGTGTGTGTGTGTGTGTGTGTGTGGGTGT
>Ga0157363_1004830_pt1 | contig 12509 bp, 10 predicted proteins | sample AttsexASBM1_FD_111477 | JGI IMG/M metagenome (GOLD analysis project Ga0157363, IMG submission 111477) | Fungus gardens microbial communities from leaf cutter ant in Ribeirão Preto, State of São Paulo, Brazil - Atta sexdens ASBM1 | ecosystem: Host-associated > Fungi > Mycelium > Unclassified ...
ACAGAGTACCTTCAAAGCTAAAATCTCTGTGGCCCAACAGTGTTATCAGAAATCTGCTGATATATGACATTCCCCCACTCCTGATTTCAAAGTAGATGATAAAGTTTTTATCAAGGCTTAGTTTTTCCAAACTACTCAGCCTTCAAAAAAGCTTTCCAAAAAATATCTTAAACTCTATGAAATCATCACCAAGCCTGGTATACTATTGTTCATCCTCTGTCTTCCAGAGTCCATGTGCTCTGTTCACCCAGTTTTTCATATGTCCATGCTCGAACCCACTATGTCCAACTCTTTCTCTAAAAGAACACAACTAGCCCCCACACCAGTTATAATTGATGGGAAGCCTGAATATGAAATTTCTCAGATAGTAGACTCTAAAATCAATTGCCAACAGGTATGCAAACTTCTGTACAAGATGATCTGGCTAGGGTATGAAGACACCAAATATGAATTTGAGTGGATTCCCACATCCAAACTTACTTATGCTGCCAACTTGATATCCAATTTCCATATTATATATTCTACTAAGCCTGGTTCACTCCCTTTGTCCTAATCACACTATTGCACTTATCCTCTACCTCTGCATACTTTCTAATAGGAATTTCTTTATTAATTTCTTAGTATATTCTGATTGCTTATTTTCATTTAACTCTAGCTTCCATACACTTTTTACAGGGTTTCTTTTCAAACTTTCAGACTTTCTTTTGATTTCTATTTTCTAATTTTCTTACTCACTCAAGATAGACACAACAGAAAAACTAAGAAAATAATAGAAAAAAAAATAACTACTCTAGTAAGAGATACACAATGGAGTCCTCTCCTCCTAACTTTCTCTAGGGCCATTCTTGGAACCTTCCTCATCATCTTCACTCTCTACCTTCTCATTTTCTTCTTCCAAATCCTATCTCTATTCCACCACAGCCCTAATCCTCTTTAACTGGACTGTGTTCCTCTTCTGGTCTTCCACCAAGTTCCAGAGGAACTTTCTGATATCTTGGTACTCTTTCATGAGTTTACAGAGCACCTTTTTAATGGTACTTAGAACTCTACCATAGGTAGGGATTATGGCCAGAGGGTTGGTACTAGTATGGGGTTTGCACTACTGCTTGAGGGTGATGCACCTGGCATATACAAGAGATTGGCTATGAATAAAAAAAATTATTAGTAAAAAAGAAAAAGAAAAAAGAAAATCATTACTCACCTTAAGTAGTGCACTAGATAATCCTGTCTGGCACTTACACATCTCTTACAGAAGCTAGCACCCCCCATCTTGACTACAGCATCTCTGTGGTACTTCTCTGGTTACTTCTCTTTAGCCTTCTTGAAGGACAGTTGTCCCTCTTCATCTCTTGAAGTAATCTCTTTGTATTTAGTTCCTGTGACTTGGGAACCTTCTATGCTCTCCAAGAGGGTGGCATTCTCTATTAGTACCTCATCCTGGAGTCATTGGAGGTACTCCAACATTTTCTTCTTCTTCTTCTTCTCTATCCTCTGTTTCTTGGCCTCCTCTCTTACCTTAGCTTCTGCTACCTTCCTCATCTTCTAAGCAGCATGCTCAATGTTATATGCTTTTGCTGCCTCTTCTAGATGGACTTGAAGTTGCTGCTCTTATTTATGTCTTCTCTGCATCTTCTATTGCTATTCTTTTAGCATATCAGCATCATGTTGAGAAATGTTAGAGAGAGTGGGGGAAGACATGATGATACAGAAGAAAAGATGAAAAATTTTCTTTTCCATTTATATATTGTTGACTTAAGCACTATTACAGGATTCTTTGGATAAACTCAATAGAACTTCAAAGGCTCAGTACTAAGGGGAGAATACTATCATATGCAAGTTCACCTGTCTGGAAAATACATCCCCACAGTGATATTGCTTTCCCAAAATGTTCACTATGCAAGCTCACCTTCTATGGCAGCTATCTTACTCATAACATGTCTTGCGGTAGTGATACAACCATCTAGGTATTCTGTCTTCCATAATGGAGATACTCTTATTCAACTCTGTCTTCCATGGCAAAGTCATACTTCTGTTAGTGTCTCAACACTAAAACATCCACTCAAGGTAATAGGAGCTATACTACTGAAACCCTGAACATTTCCTATAGTATGAACTTATATATAAGACCAGTAATTATACTATAATTCACTAGTCTGATAATCAACAAAGATAACTCTTATTGAACTTGATCCCTAGTATTCAATGGCAACACACCAAATCAGCACTCACTTCTATCTCAGACTTTGCCTCTCATCTGAAGTTGCAACCATGCAGCAGATAGACAGCACAACACATAAGCTAAAGCCAAGGTCATTTCACAAGTCTACACATCTCTAAGCAAATCTTATAGACTTTCATTTCTGGTATGAACTGTGTCTAATATGAGTACTGATTGGTGTGTTGCTGTTGAACACTAGGGATCAAGTTCAATAGGAGCTATCTTTGCTGATTATTAGACTAACAAATTATAGTATAACTACTAATCTTATATATAGGTACATATTATAGGAGATGCTCAGGGTTTCAGTAATATAGTATTAGATATGTGAAGTTTGGACACTAGTTTTTTCATTTAATTTCTATTTTATTTTCTTTATTTTTCTTGAATGAAGAACTTAGGGTTAGGGTTAGGTGACATCACAATCATACTATCACACATCACTCACATCAGATGACACAGTAACAGTAATAGTCACAAATCATATGACTAGGAAGAAGAACATAGAAGATTCTAAAAGGATGATATTATAACAATATGTATTACACATATTGGCCTTAAGACAGACACATGGTCTTTAGAGTAGGCTAAATAAGTAGTTGCATGGACCATCATAGTTAGTATATAAGATAGACGATCTTATACGGAGTTTTCTATTGAGTTTTCTTGTATTAACCTAATAAAAGATTCTTCTCTTTGATCTACTCTAAGATCTTTGAGTTGTAAAATATAGCCTCTATTTCCCTGAGTAGAGGTTTCAGTGGTGAGATACTGATAGAAGTATGACTCTGCTATGGAAGGTAGGCCTTTAGATTAGATGTTGATAAGGAATATTACTATGGTAATGTATTTTCTAGATAGGTGGACTTGACATATAACATAATACAACAACTTGGATACTCAGTCTTCCATAATGTTAGGTGTGGTTTGCACTTGAAGGTGAAAGTCTGCAGAATGAATTTGGAGATAAGTGGACTTGTGGAATGACCTTGGCTTCAGCTTATGTACTGTGCTGTCTATCTGCCGCATGGTCACAACTTTAGATGATAGGAAGAAGTCCAAGATGGGAGTGAGTGCTGATTGGTATGTCGCCATTGAACACTGGAGATTGAGTTCAATAAAAGCTATCTTCATCAATTATCAGACTAGCAAATTACAGTGTAACTACTAGTCTTATATACAAACAGATAGTATAGAAGATGCTTGGGGTTTCAGTGGTGAAACCCCTATTACCCCGAGTGAAGGTTTCAGTGTTGAGACATTAACAAGAGTAACTCTGTCATGGAAGACCAAGTTGAATAGGAGTATTTCCGCTATGGAAGATGGAATACCCAGATGGTTGCAACACTGCTATAAGACATATTGCAAGGAAGGTGGCCACTGTGGAAGGTAGGCTTATATGATTTGGAGATGATATCACTGCAGGAATGTAATTTCCAGATGGGTGGACTTGCATATGACACATAATAGGAATACTTTTATTGAACTTCTATAGCAGAGTTCTCCTATCAGATCTCTGTCAGTATCTCACCATAAAAACCTCCACTCATAATAGTATACTAAAATCCTAAATATCTCCTATATATCCAACTTGTATATAAGACTAGTAGTTATACTGTAAATTGCTAGTCTGATAATCAACAAAGATAACTTCTATTAAACTCAATCTCTGGTATTCAATTGTTATGGAACACTTTGGACACTAACTTTTTCTTTTTCTTTTTCTTTTATCTATTTTTCTTGATTTTATATTTCTTTTCTTTTGAATTTCTTTTTCTTTTTCTTTTTAGTGATAATGAAGAGGCATGTAACATTTCAGTCACATGACACGTCACATGATGTGACATCATAGGCCTAGAACATAGTAGAAGGATCTGGAAGATGATATCAGGACACATGTATACAACATAGTGGCCTTGAGTAAGAAATGAGGTGGACATGAGGATGTAGCATAGACCATGTGTATTCTGTATATATAGGACTCTTATTTAGTAGAGACTCCTTGTCAAGTTCTCTTGTGATTTTCTCCACTCAATTGCCTACTGAGAGCTTTACTCGCTTATATAGCTATTGGACTTTGTGTCTAGTGGTTGCCACAACATTAATGGTGACATACTAAATCAGCACTTATTTCCATCTTAAATTTCATCCATTCATCTGAAGTTGTGATTATATGGCAGACAAATAATGCAGCACATAAGCTAAAGCCAAGGTTATTCTGACAAGTCTGTCACAAACTTCATTCAGCTTGTATCTCTACAACCAGTGGACCGATTTCCACAAACTAAGTTGTGCTGGAAAGTCCCAAATGAGGACTATCCGCACATATGTGGGAGGTACAAAAGCGACAACAAATGACTGAGATATCAGGCCATCAGTAGCTGTAAAAGCTTTGTCTGCTAATATCTCATGAATGGCTAAACGGATTTGCACAATTGAACTTGCGTTGGAAAGTGCTTATCAATCTGTTTACAACTATATATGATGCATCTCAAAGCGATAAGTATTGGTAGAGATATAAGCATATCAATGTAGTGACATAATTAGTTACCTTCTAAAATTAGCCTGACAGCTGCTATGACAGATGATGGCTCCCATCAGGTACGAGTTTTGATCATGTGATGGCAACAGCTTGTGCACGGACCATCACTCTTTTATATGTATATCTCTGTGTCTGAGGGCTAGACCTCAGACTTAACAACGTTAATTATTCTTATTGATACTTTCCATCATCTATCATCATCACATCCTTATACTGAACCTCTGAAACACCATTAAGTTCAAGTATCACAACTAGTGAGTATCTTATTTGTGATAAAGTCCATATCACTAAGCTTATTGTACAGAGTTTCTACACTTGACATATTTCCAAGCCAATCTCATGGGCATCTGCCTTCTAGTATAAATTATACCTAACATCAGTCTAACACAAATATATGTGAATGGCTATATTTCATACCTATTAGAAGCAAGTACTAAGTACTACTGTTAGCTTAGGTTCTATAATAATCAAGTCTAATAAACTCACCTCAGTCTAACATGAATATATGTGAATGACTGAGGTTTGTTGCTCTATACTAGAGTCCTTTATAAGTAAAAGAATAATATCAGCATAGCATAGAATATACAGTTCTGGTCCAAGCATTAGTAGAACTATATATATATTATGACCTTAAGCTAGAGCTTAGGTTGCACTTAGGCAAAGACTTGAGAGAAGATAAGGGATAATAGAATTTGTAAAGCATAAGAATACAGTAGAGTATCTATGCTATATATACAACTAGCAGAGAAAAGTATCATGTAGTCCATGAAGCATATGAGTCAGATAACATGAGAAAGTATTGAAGATGAAGCAAGGTTATAGCACCTACTGCATGAGGTGCTGACTGAGACAACTATGGCACAGCTAATTGTGTTATCATACCCTCTGCCCTTCTCTATGATGCATCCTCGAGGCATTGATCATAATAGTATAGTTGGTCCCAGCATTGCCTAGCAGTCTATTAGACTGTTAACCAGATAAGATCAAAGTGATCCACTTTGATAAGAAAGATAATAGATCAATTAAGAGAGAATAAATAGAAAGTTTATCTTTGTGACATCATATGATGTCTCAGCCAACAAATACTTAACTACAGTAAAGGATTGCATTAAAATTTTTTAACTCTTCTTCTGAGAAACAGAAAGACCATCATCAACAAAAGAAAGAATAAAAATTGGGATAGGAATTGAAAGATTTTTAGTTCTTTTTTCGAATATGTGGAAAATAGAGGCAATATAAAGAGCTACAAGAATAGGGGAAAGTGCAGATCCCTGTCCAACACCATATGCTCTTTCCTTCCATGTGATGCATATAAATATAACATGAATTTGGATGATCAGCAATTTATGGATAGTACATATCCCTTCCTCTTCTCCTATACTTAACCAGCCTTGCAAATTCTGAAAGAATTCTGGACCAATCAACATTTACACTACACCTCCCTGACTGAGCTCGAAATATGCATCTACCACTGTCTAATTAACAACACCCTTCTATATCCAGTATGCAACAGGTTCTGAACCTATTCTTTGGTCAGTGCCAACTTCTACTTCCAGCAACAGCATTATCAGGAGTAGCAACATCATTATCTGCAAGCCTTGCTTTGACAAGTCTATGGAGCATAAGAGGATTCTACTCAATTAAAAGATCTCAAGCAGCATCATACAAATCATCAGCCAATGTTTCTCTTCTAGGTGGGAGTGTCCAAGACAGTAATAGAGCACCTGCTACTATAGACTCAACTATAGGAATGAGGTAAGCCTGTGTGTAGAGACTTTAGATTCTAGACTGAGTGAACACTGTTTATATTCATATGCATGAGATTTGATCTCTGGATGAAAGTAGGTCGTTATATCAAGTATGCGTTCAAACGATATACAGAAACTGGGGATCATACCCTTCAATCTCATTTCTGTAGGAGAAGAAGGAATATGAATGTTCTAACAAGAGGAAAATTTGTTGAGTTCAGAAATGAGTGTTGGCTATAGTCACAATCATTACCATCTATGTCTACAAAATTGTGTTCATCGACTCTCTACCATGCAATTATAGGTTTTGCTTTCTCTACCTTCAACTCCAAGTTGAATGCTATACTGACAAATCCATGTTTGTAGTGTAGTGAGTAAGTGGGACTATAATTTGGAGTACTCTTTACTTTCAGTTGAGGCCAATGCCCTTTCAAGAAGTTGGAATTCTCTGATATAAATGTTTATCTTGACATTGCCATCCTATACCATCTTCAATCCCCAAACTAAGCTCTGGTTTTGTTCCAGTTGCTACATCAAGTCTTTATCATTGGTTATGCCACATCATGTTAAAAAAACATCTCAGTTGCTTGCTTGTGTCCACTGCCTCTACTACCTTCCTGATGTGATTGCATCCAAGCTATTGGTAGGTCCCATGTAAGAGATAATACCAGCAAAGACAAATCTTGACATTGCTTGAATTGAATAAGTGCTGTGTTAGAGTACTAAGATTGGTGTGTGCTGCACTGTTGAGGGCTTATCGCTATCTGCTTAAGCCTACCCATTTGTTTGGTTTGTGATTCTGCATTCTCACAGGGAAGTTGTCTGCACCTTAGTTACTCACCATCTCCAAAGGCTGGCATTGGATGATGTCTGTCATGGCTGCTATTGATGTGTTTGTATGCAGGCCAATTGATATGCTGGCTCTATGTCACATAATCTGGTGGATTCCTGCATGTGTGTGATGATTTAAGACAATATGATATCTCAACACAGCAGGCATGATGAACAGTGTTCAATGACGATCCCATTGCAAACATTATGGTACAAATGATTAAATAAAGTCAGTTCTGTCCTATTATAGATTCTATGTCTTGTGCTCTCATCCAAAAAGCCTTTCCATCTTCTTTTTCTTGTCCTCCAGTTCTTCTAACCACTCTTTGTCAATGCATTCTGTCCACTTGTTGCTATATCTAAAGTTGTAGAGGCTCAGCTTTGTTGACTACCCCCAAGCCATTTCAAACTGAGGCAGGAGGCATAGATTTTCTCTATGTTCAACTGGAACCCCAAATAGTGACTCATTGTCCTGACCTATCACCCACTCATTCTTCATGTTGCGCAGGATAAGCTTATACCCATTGCAGAAATCAGCTATGTTCCAGATTATGAGTGGATTTACACTGGTCATCAGCTTTGTTCTATCATATATAAATGCCATGTAATGTCTTTGACTACAAAATTGAGTATACAGATAGCTGGTGTCGACATCAAAGAGACTTGTTGTGTTTATGTCCCAGTAATGAATAGTGATGAGTTGGCTATCCCATTAGTTGTTCAGGGCAGGTGAGAGGGCCATTGAATCTATGCCATCGAGTATGGTTATAGGCTTGCCACAGAGTTGACCTATTTATGTATTCTATACTTGGATGTCCTTGTCCCTGTGAGAACAACATGTAAAGAGTCTCCCATCAGATGAATACACATATGGATACCTATAGAGATGCTCTTGACTAGTAAAGTGGAACTGAACAGTGTTGTGATTCCAGAAATAAATGCCATATTTGGAGATGATCACAGTCAAGCCATCGGGCACTAGGAATAGGTGTGAGAAGTATGGGATTTTCAAGGCATGCATATAACCATGTAATCACTTGTTTGGAAGATAACCTTCCTATAATGGACATGTCTTCCTGAGGGCCAGGGATTAAATGAGAGGCAATTCTCTGGGTTATTGATATCCCATAGGGTGAGGAGAGAATTGGACAAAACAGCTACCTAATTCTCATCTGGTGAAAATGCAATCTTCATACCAGATTCACTATCCATATGCCTGATAATCTCTGAAGTTGCTGTATCCCATAATTCAATAGATCATTCTGATGTGGTGACTGCCATCTTTCCAGAAAGTGAGACTACAATAACTTCCCGCACATTATCTTCAGTGTCTATAGTGGCAACCTAATTTCTCACCAGATTCATATTCCACATCCTTATAGTTTGATCCCAACTTTCCACCAAAATCCTGTGGCCATTGTATGATGGGCAAATACTCATTATCCTTAAAGTGATTGGAGGCTTTGTTTCAAAGATCATGTGTGAGCTAGTCATAGAGACCTCCCATATCTCAACTATGTCATCTTGTGGGATAAACAAGTGATTGGTGAGTGGTGCATGTATAATGGCTACAGGAATATCACCACTGAAGGTTACTGTTTTTTGTGTGTCTAATCACCACACACAGATGTGTTTAGGTTTCTCAAATGTAGCCATCAAAATGTCACTGGTTGGCGAAAAGCAGAGTAATGAAAGATTACCAGGAGAGTATAGGAATTGTTGAGTATTCTTCCTATCTTCCACATTCTATAATTCAATAGCACCCTCTAACTTCCTTCCTACAGCCAGAAATTGCCCATCAGGAGAGAATTAGGTGAGACCAGCATCCATCACCTCGAATAGTGTGCTCAACTTTGGTGTACCATTCTCAACACCCCACAACTTGACCAGAATCAAAGATCTATCTTCATTGATTGAGACAATGTGGTCATGTTAATGACCATGGCGGATGAAGACAAAATCTGAGCCCTTAGTTACAAACTGTTCCTCATCTCTCTTGATATCCCAGACAACTGCACTATCATTACCTTCAACAAGAATATATATTCCATTGGGGCTGAAACAGGCACTATATCTAAGTGACTTAAGTTCAAATGGACCTGAAATAAGATGTCCTGTTTCAGAGTCATAGATATAAACCTTGTGAAATGATGATATGAAAACAAAGATCTTTTCATCTGGTGAGAAGATGAGACAATTCACAAAACCCTTATTATGTTCTGCAATGAAGAGGGTGAATGGCTACTGAGCTAGTCTGCCCTCAATCACTGCTAGCATGTTTGGGAACCTTGAACTGAACTTTTTGGTGACAAGTGAGTGTTCAGGTGCAAAAGGGAGGGTGAACAAATAGATATGAGGTACACTTTTGTAAATAGAGGTCATGAATGCTAAAACAAAGTGGAGGGTATCATGGATAAAAATAGTCAGTTCATTATCAGGGTCAAGTGTCTACCTAGCCAACATGAGATAGGTACCATGACAAACAAGCAAGCAACATACCTTCAATTCAGGCCACTCTAGTATCCTTTTCAGGATCACAACAGTCTCATGAGCCCTTCCTGAAATGCTCATTACCTCCATCCAGAACAGTAACTTGTTGTATATCACAAACTGGACCACCTCCATCAGTTTTTTCTCACATGGGATGCAAATAAGATAGTCTGTCCAGAATCAACATGAATATGAAAGGAGAGGAGAGATAGCTGACTTGTCAGCAGCTAGAATGTTCCTATTCTTTATGTCCAAAGTTTTCAAGCCATATATATTGAAGTGGAGCACTGATAATGCCATGGTGTTCAAACACAGCACAGCGAGCTGATATTCATGATGGTCTTAATCTTGGACAGCTGAAAACCCAGGAAAGTCTTGTGAGAAGGAGGAAGAGAGAAGAAATTCTATGAATGAATGATAGTGGAAGTAAAGGATAGGGCCTTCATTGATAACAGAAACAAGATCACTTCAGATGAACTGCAACATGTTCTGACTCTTGACTCCAGGAAGCATAATAAGCACATCGTTGTTGAGTAGCTCCTTTGCAAAAATCATTGCACCCATAACAGAAGTAACTGCCTTAATCTCTTCCTCTTTGAGATCACATCCAAATGATGTTTTGATGGCAATAGAGTATAAGGAATACAAGCTTTTCAGACCCTTTCCATCACTCTTTGATTGAAGCATAGGTAATCACACTTAAGGATTAACCTGAAGAAACTCAGCAACTATAGTTGCCCAGATAAAAATACTAGTAGCATAAGGAACCAGATAATCAAGAGCCTCTGCAATCCATGCAGGTCCCACTCCCATGGTATCCAGTTGTGATTTGAGAAATGTATGGGTATTACCAGAGGCACTGTCTTTTGGCTTGACTTTACTGCTAGAGGGAATATTGATATGTATGTTGATGAAGTTGGGGAACATTTTGGTAATAGCATCCTCTGGTCAACTTGTAATGATCAACTTGAACTTCTTCAAGTGGTCCACCTGAACCCAACACTTGAGTGTGTGTAAGAGGCCCTTGTAATCATTCTTTGCAGGTGAGTTGTGCCTGAGGCCACCACACTCGTCCAATACATCTATCACAATCACCAGAAGTTCCTCATATGGAACATCACCCAGGCTGAATATTGGCTCTACAATGAGGTCTTCAAAAAGATGATTGATACCAGGTAAACTATGCCATTTATCATGTTTGACCAAGTATTGATGAAAGGAGGGGTATAGGCAAGCAAGATCACAAGCGATGACATGCCAGAGGGCATCTATAGTGATCATGGTAGATTGTGTGTGATCAAATCGGAATGAGATCACATATCTATTCTGGTCCTGTAGTTGAATCAAAATACTAGCTGCCAAGACAGATTTCCCAACACTAGGAGATTCCCTTATCCAAATTATATTGTGGCCATCGATACTTTTGACCTCAGATTCAATTGCTTGTAGAATGTCATTACAAGTGTCTTTCATACATGGTTCACACAGTTCGAGTTTCTTCCCCCCAAGAGTACTCACCAAATTGTCCAGCTCCTTCTTCTCTGTGACTTTCTTTTGATTTTCTGATATAATATTCTTAATAAATGAATTTTAACCAGAAGTCGCAGACAACCCACCTTGAATATTTGCAACGATATTTGCTATGACATCTGGTATTACGAATCAGACAAGTCAGACAATAAATATAGGTACAGAGACCAGACCTTGCTCTACTCAAATATGTGAAAGAACGTCTGTTATGAATCTTTCTGCAAAATCAACTATTTTGCCCCATAATTTGATCACTTTGTCCATTTGAGCAGCAACGAGGATGTACTTAACTGGAACCACAGATTTAGTCAATAATTCATCTCAAAGCAATCGACACATACACGACCAATTTTTGAGCCACTTCTGAATAAAAATCCACTACTTCTCTCATTATTTCATCAAAATTACAGATAAAGGTCCCCAGTTTGTCAGATTTTACAAATTTCTTGAGCCAGTTGAGCTAGCCAGCTAGGCTACTCATGCTGTCTGCAAGGTATTTCATTGCTTCATGAGATTCTTCTTAAGCACTGAAATGCTGAAAATCAACTAGTCACACTATTAGTGTCGAAAGAAGAGAAAGTGGCCCACTTTGTAGAGAGAATTGATGCAATGTAAGACTTTTGGTGCTATAAATTCCAGCTGCTCTGAGTTAGATAATGGGCATGTATGTCAGTTAACAGTGGTTTACTTCACTAATAGCCTTTCCCAACTCCCAAATCATCTCAACAGCACCTCTTGCATGGCCAAGATGATCCAAAACAGGTCAGAAGCTGTTCAAGTTGTCAATTGTGGCTTTGAATTGTGTACACAGTACACTCAAGTCACAATCATAGGCCTATGACTAGATTTAAGCCAGAGATATACATGCTGGCAGCAGTCAGGATAGCACACCTCGGCAATGACCCAGATGTAACGACCTTAAGCTTGAGCTCAGTGTTATGGAACGCTTTGGACCTAACATTTTATTTTTCTTTTATCTATTTTTCTTTTGATTTTATATTTCTTTTTCTTTTTCTTTTTCTTTTTATTTTAGGACGATGAAGAAGGCACATGACAAGGAAGTCACATGACAGGTCACATGATGTGATGTCATAAGCCTAGAACTTGATGGAAGGGTCTGGAAGATGATGTCAGGGCACCTGGAGTACAC
>Ga0157363_1004831_pt1 | contig 12508 bp, 12 predicted proteins | sample AttsexASBM1_FD_111477 | JGI IMG/M metagenome (GOLD analysis project Ga0157363, IMG submission 111477) | Fungus gardens microbial communities from leaf cutter ant in Ribeirão Preto, State of São Paulo, Brazil - Atta sexdens ASBM1 | ecosystem: Host-associated > Fungi > Mycelium > Unclassified ...
TATAGATTCATAAAGCGATAAGATACAATTTGCAAGCACTAACACGGAGGCTCACATAGGCATTTTATTTGTATTGAATTTATTCTTAGAGCCACAATTATTATTATAACTTATTTTAGCCTGATGTCGTCGTTGTCTTTGAATTAGAAACTCGGAGAGCAACGATCGGCAGAGCCAATGGCGCATAGAATTTCCGCCGCTCGCGCTTTCCGTCTGATATGCCGTAACGGTTTCTTGAATTTATTCAGTCGCGAATTTGCGTAATTTTTTTATCGAGCAAAGAGAAAAATTCCGATCAACGTAAACTGATCATAAACTGAGAGAGAAGGCATTTGTTTTCAGAGGAATAAGGGACTTGAAGAATCACACATTGGAAATGTGCGAACTGAAGAGAACTCTGGATAACGAGATGAAACTGCAGGAATTTCTTGGTGTGAAAGGACAGTTCCGCGAGATGGTCGATCTGAATGCGAAGAGGGAAGCCGAGCGACAAGCTAAACGGGAAGAGAAACGGAATAAAATAGCGGCCTTCACGCAAATCTTGCAGACGATCAAGCAATTCACTGGTACCGTAAACCGGCTCTTACTTACAATTAGAATAATCAGGCAATCTGATTTTCAAGAATGAGTTCTCTCTTTGTAAAGTGTTCTCGGATTTTCTCACGGAATTCTTAAACTTGCCCTAGTTTTCTAAGTGTTTTACAATTGAAGACGTAGGTATACGTCAATCTATTACTAATTGTAAGATAAAATTTATTAAAGCCCAAAGAGAAAGAAGAGAGAGCTAATTAAGAGTTCAAATCAACATGAAATTTTTAGAATGAACTTTAAATAGTTTAATCCTTAGATTAAAATTATATTAATCAGTAATAGCGGGTTAATACTTATACAATATCCAAACTTTATATTTAATAACTTGTATTGTTGATCTAAAATCTTGATTCCAATTAATGCGGCAAAAATAAACAGGAGAGCAAGAAATCGACAAGCTTACTGCGCATTTCATCAAGCAAGAAGAGGAGAATTTCGCACTCTTCAGTTATGTGAACGAGCTGAACGACGAACTAGAGAGTCTTCAGACGAGGATGGAGCAGCTGACAGTAGCTATCGATGAGGCACATGCTTTAAATGTTCATCGCGATCAAGAGCAAGCTGAGAATTTGGAGAAGATCACCAAGGAATTGGAAGAACAAACAGCACTAGCGGACACTGCTGAAAATAATCTTGCTAAGGTTAAAAGAGAAAATTATTCGGAACTTGCTGGAAATTTCGTGCTAGGATTTTTCTTGAAACTTGAATTTAGAACGAAAAACATTATCGTTCGCTTAAATTTATAATGTCAAAATGTTCAATTAGAGTTATTTTTAATCATTTCTATAAGTCGCCTGTTTCTACTCAATATGACGTTAATTAACTAAAACAATAAAGTTAAATGGCTTAATTCAAGAACATTATTAAATTTGACTCAAATTTAGTAAATATTATTTACTAATGTAAATGCATATGTTAATATGGATGCTTTGAAACTAATCACAGAAATGAATTGCTTTGCATTTTGACATACGTTGAAATTAAAAGTAACAAAATTATTTGAATAAGAATTGGGTTATCGTTACTCTTTTGATATCTGTCAATGTTGATTAATAACAAAATGTCATTCCTGAAATCATCATTAGCAAATTAACGCCGCGCTTTTCAAGGATTATTTTGTCATTCTTGAGCTTATTTTGTTACCCTTGATCTTAATAAAACGAATTTTGATATCCGCATGACGACTCGGTAAACTGCAGTCCGAATGAATAATAAACGATTACTCATGTTTCATTCCAGTGCAACAACGTAATGGACAAGCTGCTGCAAGGAATCGACAGCCTCTTCAAGGCGATACGCTGCGACAATTCACCGATTTTAGAATTACTGGGCGACAATACTCACGTTACCATGAGCAACGTCATGCTCTACTTGGGTATTATCGAGAAACAAATCACCGAGATGTTTCACAAGGTCTATTGGGTAGACAAGGAAAGCAAAGTTCCACAATTGCGGTTGGATGAGGAGAAGAGACCCAAGCTGAAAGTGCCCGTTCTCAATCATATCGTACCCACCCAACCTTGTGTCCTGTGAGTCTTATTTGTTACCTTCTCACGTTCCTTTATCCTATCCTTGAACCCGTGTCCTTCTGATCTATCGAGTATTCTCGAAATTTTCCATTATTTCGAACGTTTAGCCCTGAATGTGACAATCTAATTTCCGTTTGATACTTAAAATAGATCAGTTCTTTTCCTATCAAAATCGAATTAGATAGACACTTACAGTACATACAAGTAATATTTAATCAGTGTAGATATCTAATCAGTGTGACAGTTAGGAAAAGATTTTATTAGCCGATTATAATCGGCGTTAAACAGACGTCGAGGATATCCGGACCGTGTGTCAACTTTCATCTAATTACTTTAACGTCCTCAAATGCAGCTGCGTGGAACAAGAACATATGCAGTTCGTCTCGGAGGGTCTAGAGATACCGCTGACACGTGCCGAAGCCATGCAGAAGCTGCAAGAACGGCTCATGGAGGATTACACAGAGCTGCTTCACAACGTGTCTGGCTGTCACTTACCGGCAGCTAGGAAGATTATTCAAAGACGTTATCAATAAACGGAATTAACGACGGCATATTTTTTTCGTGGATTTGCGACGTGACCTTTTGCTAGCGTTCTAACAACGTTCGCATGAAGCTTACAAGGATTCAGCCAATGAGGGAATCGCCAGATTGTTGCAAACGCAATAGCGACACAAAGAAAATAATAATTTTACGAATTGATTTTTGTGAATTGTATTTATTTATTTTAATTAATTTTACTTTCAGATATATATATATATATATATATATATTTAAAAAAAAAACATTCGTTTTTTTTTATGAAGGTGATACAATTTGAAATTTTTCGTTATTAAACAGCAGTGTTTCATTCATTCGCTAGCTTTACTACCGCTAGTTTTACCGCAGAATCACAATCAATCGCGATAATGAGATGATAGATACCTCTATTCATGCAGCGAACCTTTCTCTTCTCGTGCCTTCTTCTTGATAGTCTTGATAATTCGCTTCAATTCAAGGATAGTACGCTTAATGTGAATCAGCTGTTGTTCGACGTCCTCGCTGCTCACCTTGACGGGTATCTCTTTCCTCTTGCAAATCTGCTGATAGATGTTCCAACAGCACGCCTTCACTTGCGTAAGCTCCAAATTCTTCGCCGCGGCGGTTTCCTTTATTTTCGAAATGATCGTCTCCCATCTCAAAGCCTCCACTTTCGCTCGATCATATCTTTCTTGCAATTGCGTCACTTTATTATTCAGTCCCATCAATACTTGCGTCTTGGTTTCTGTCAAATGGTGCTGCATGTATAAAGAAAATTATCTCTATAACTCTCGGCTTTTCAATTCTTTTTTTTTTTTTCTATTGAGAGGAAAGATGGCAAGAGAAAATATACCGTTTGAAAATGAATATATTTGAAAGCTAAGAGATATTAAATTCATAAAAGAGATTTATACGAGAAAAATTCGAGTGAAAATCGTACAAAGAAAAGAATTGCAGATGTAAACATATATAGGTAAGAACACGTGATAAAATAAAACATAAAGAGATATTTCAGTAAAAGATATATGAAAAAAAGTACTGTTTTGAATTTGCGAAAATTGATAGAGCACGTTATTGCGATATAGTAATTGTGTTAATTATATTTAGGACCTGCGGACAATAGAAGAAATATTACAAGAATAAGAATTATAAAATATTAGAAAGATAAAAAATTAGAAATAAAAATTAAACGTAACACACAATAAATATAAATAAATTTATTTATATCTGCTGTTGTTACATTTAATCTTTATTTCTAATTATTTTATTTCTCTAATATTTAATATTTATTCCTGTTCCTCATACAATTATGCCTCATATTTTATTTATATCTATTGTGTGTTAAGTTTAATCTCTATTTTTAATTTTTTAATTTTTCTAAATTTAATATTTATTTTGTTTCTAATATATTTCTTCCATTGTGAGCAGAATCTTAATGCAAAAATAAGGCGATTAAATTAAATAATTTATAATAGAATAATGTATATGTGCGAATTTATAAGATCATGATGAGGCATATAAGACAGATGATTATTCGAACAATACTATTTTTGTTCCTTTTTCTTCTAGCATCTGAAGGTTTTTATCTTGTTGATCAGATAATGTCTGCCTAGTCTCGACTAAAGTTTCGTAGCGATTAAAAATTTCATTAATCGATTGAAACTCGCCCGTCTCGTTCACGACCTTGTCCAAGTAATTTTGGTACTTCCTGTATTCCCCTACGAATCGCTGCATTTTATCACGTACGCCTATCATATACTGCAATTTCTGCTCCAATTCCTCGATCTAATAAAAAAAATATATCAGTTACAACCGATATATGAAATTCTTCTTGATTTTAATTGTAAATTGTAAGTCGCTCGATTGAAATTAAGATCACGAGGACCTTTTCGGAGTTTTCTTTCCTTAACTACGTACTTCTTGCTTGTATTTTTCCTGACGCTCATGCTCCTCCTTGATCTTTTGCTCAGCTCGCTCGCACTTCTCGATGTTCTGCCTTACGAGCGTATTAAATTTTATGAGAGACTGTCGCAATTGCAATTGCTGCTCTCTCGCCTCCTCCCATTGCTCATCCATATATTTACGTCTTATTTTCTGTTCCTCTCGTTTCTCCTTTAATATTTCATTAATTTCAGCTAATTCTTGACGAATCCTGATCACCTCGGTTGCCGGACAAACCCTCACTTTGTCCCATTCTGGATATTTTCTAATATTGTTATACATAATGACAAGAATGTAACTTATAAATATAATAAATAACAAAATATGACAAATTAAATTTATTTTAAAATTTATTAAAAATATAATTATTTTTGTTATTAATAAAATTAACATGAGAATTGATAATTTTATTGTACTGTCCGCGCGCGCTTCGTATTCTTATCGATTGTTATGTGATACAGTAGATTGTCTATTTTTACGTTCCTTACATATCTTCGAACTATTTTATTATGCCTACCAATTATTGATAAACGCATGGTCTTTTGATAAGGAATAATTAAAAATACCTTATTACAACATTTATAACTATTTGTTAATTACTTGATAGATTGACGTTCCTCTTGCTTAGATATAAAGTACTCCAAAACTGCTTTCTGCGAATCGGTCGGGATAACAGTTCTTTGCACGAGATTTCTCGACTTATCTTGCGCCATAGCCATTTCTTTTTCTTTTCAAAACGTTTCTTTATTAACAATTTTTCAATAAATGTGTCAATACGAGAGTGTCTGTAGGCTTTTAAAAATGACGTGAAAGAAAGCACATGTTTGCTATGCACGACTGATCGATCAAACAAATTGAATGCAGTCGCGTACACGTAGGCGCAAGAAAGAGACAAGAAACACGTGGTATAGACAGCGTAGTGGAAGGGAAAGTCGATGGCAGGAGAGGCATTGTTGAAAATAACGAATCAGATTTTATTTATATCGTACACTTTATACAAGAGCTAACAACGACCTTATTAAAAAAAAATGCATAGTTATTAGATATCACGCGGGTGAAAGAGAGAGATGAATGGAAGGGGGGTTGGCGAGAATGATCAAAGCATATTCGTTCACGAGTGGACTTCCTGGCCAAGCAGAGAAAGTTGCTTGAGCAATTGCTTAGCGTTGTTGAAGGTCGTGGAGCCGTAGATCACTCGTTTATTCACCCCAGCTCCGCTTCGTTGCTTCACATAGTCCACCAGATTCTGATACTCTATGTAATTGCCGCCGCCAACTACAAAGACTATCACATCCTGGAACGTCGGGCGATTCTTCGGCATCTGTTCGGTGTGCTTGAGTTGCTTCGGATCCAGATAGAGGTAATCCTCGATACGCGAGGACTGCTTAGATTCCATCAGCTCATCCACTATCTTGGTGACTGGTAGATTATGCTTTTTTACCACCAGATTCTTCACGCCCTCCATGACGAATGATGAGCCTTGATTCATCAGTTTGGAGAACATACTGACCGTCTTGGTACCGCCGCCTTCGTAACTACTCTGAATCTCGGCTATCCTAGTGTAATTGCGTAACCGCTTTATATATATCAGTGGATTCAGATCGCAGCCGGCTGCGGTTAGTGCCGTCTCCAATTTATTGTAATCCGCGTCGGACATATTCGTGCAAATAAAATAAATAATAGCAAGACGTAATTTATCTTCAGGAGTGCCGCAGTCTGGATCGCTGATGGTTTCCAATACGCTCCGATCCAATGTTTGCTTGCTCATAATTTTTTCCTCCAGTTCGAAGAATGTATCGAGTCGTCTAGACTTGATAGCGTTCAGAATACCTGTGGCTACTGAAGTGTGCATATCGATCAGCCGTTTCATCTCTAGGAGTTGCGGCAACGAATTCACGGCGCTCGTCAAACGCGCCGTGTTATTGGATACCATAGACAACGCTACCTCGCTGTCATTGTCAATGCCCATAGAGAATTTGAGTTTCTTCACGTCCTCCTCGAAAGTACGGTACTGCTCCAGCTCCTCTTGTATGGCCTCTGCCACTCTGGGAAACGGACTACCTTTGTGCTGGCACCAGAAGCGATCCCGGTTGTCCAGTTCGTAAGCGCGTGTCTTGGAACGTGTCCCACCAGTGGGAGATCGTCCTACATTCTCCTCTACAACAAGCCTATTCAATGCCATTTCCAGAACATCATGTGCCAGTGCCTGGTACGTCCACGTGTGATGCAATGGGGTAGCCATATCAACGTTACGGTCCAACACAATGAGCAGAGGCCTCTGAAAACTGTAATGGCCAGTTGCAGATGCTTCACCCTCGAACAAGTTGTTCCTCGCATCCCATACGTTCTCTCGCAGTTTCTTATCAATCATCTTGGCAACCATCTCAGCAGCATTACCCCTGGGACATCTTATGATCGGCACGGTGCCCAAAGTGACAAATACTGAAAACAAACAGTCTACAATAATATCCATTACAGACTCCATTTCGCTGTCTTTGACGTCACCACGGTTGATTGCATGATAGGATATCACATCGCTGTTCTGATGTCGCAGGACAAACAGATCGTCCTCCAGAGTAATAAAGTTCAGGTACTGATCGAACACCTTGTGAATGCTGGTGACGACACCACCGAGCAACGCCGCAGTCGCCAGATCTTCCATCCTCTGCCGGCTAATTGGCGAAATGAAATTCAGATGATAGATATCATACAGGCCGTTCTGCAGATCCTGGCCGATCCTGCCAAGATTCTCGTCCGTGGGCGCGCAGAAATAGATCGCCGGTACCTCGGGGATAGAGTCACGGTCCGAATGCAGCTGCATGTGTAACGTGATGCCAAGCTCGCGCAGCTCCTTGACAGAGATCAACGGCGATATGATGTCCTGGCCAAGGCGATCGTAAACGAGGATCTTCCACGTGGGCACCGCGCTTTCGAGCCCCGGCTCGGGCAAATTCAGATTCAGCATCTGCTTCAGAGCGTTTATTTGACGATCGCGTAGGCTCATCTTGGCGGGCCTGTCGAGGAACCTAACCTCGCACGCGATACCCGGGTACTCGTACTCGATCGAGAACCGGAGGCCAGTCAAGTTACGTGGCTCGTAAACGCCACTGTGATTCCTGGGAGATGTCGAACTTGACGCGCACTCGGTATCGCATATAGAGCAGAATTCTTAGAAATCTGTTAACCTTCGATCTTGCACTCCCTTTGAACTGTCAAACTATTCGTATGATGGAGAGACGGACACGTCACATTTTTCATGGTCGATATAAATGTATTTACATGAGTTATCTAAAAAGCACAGTGATCTCATTTACCTACAGCAAACATAACGTAACATTTACCTAGTTACTTATCGCAGTTACCTAAATTATCTATCACTGCTCTATCACGACCAAGATAGCGGTCATGTAACTTTTTCTCTAAACACATATACAAAAAATTTTCACTTTTCACGTTTCCATTCTAAAGAAAAAGTTACATGATTGCTACTCAGCAATATTCAAGAGAACATTTACATCAAAATAATATCTTGTACATTCCGAGAAAAATTTCATGTATAGATGTACAATATAAACATGTATAATCATATATGAAATATGTCCATATATCTTTATTTCTTTTGTAAAATTACTGTTCGTACAGAAAACAGTATCTAATAATAATGAGAAACATAAAAAACAAAAAGGATAATTTTCGCATTTTTTTTTGTTACAGTAAGTCAGGTTTGAAAAAATTACTCATATATAATTATATACAAATAATAATTCATATATAATTATATACATATAATAATTTATATATAATTAATTATATATAAATTAATTATGAGTAATTTTTTCTCATTTCTTAAATTTCTGTAAAAGAAGCAGTGCGAAAATTATTCTTTTAATTGTTTTTTCTCTTATTATTGTTTTTTGTACCAAAGTAATTTTACAAAAGAAAAAAGAATACATGACATATTTCATATATAATTATATATGAAATGTATATATATATAAAATATTTTTCCCTGGATATTTCAGCAGCGTTGTTTAATTAAAATCAGACTTCTGCATTTGTTTTTGTAAATATATAATATTCCCCTATAATTACAGATTTTATGCAAGATTTTCTCATATAATTTAATAAACATCTTCCGGAAAACATAAGCAATGTGTAATACATAAATTATTATAAATTGTATAATATTAAGATAATACAATACAAAAAATAATTAAAGTTTATGATGATTAATATATTATTTGACTTTAATAATTGATAAATAAATATATATATACACATAAGGGATAGAAGCTCAAGTGTTTAGTGCAACGATAACGTATTCAAATGTATTGCCTAGTCAAAGATTTCTTTACGATGACTTTTAAATATCTTGTTAGAGGTTTTCTACAATAAGCCATTAATAATATAAATCAGAAGACAGAAGCTAGAAATTGATTAATCACAGTCGAATATAACAAAAATCGACTATAATCGACTATAATCGATTTCTAACTTCTAACTTTCAATTTATTACTAGTGGCTTATTGTAGAAAGCCTCTTAGGCTGGATTGCATCAATGTTACTTTAATTTTAAGTAAGGCTTAAAAATAATAATAAGATAAATTAAAAATACTCTCTCGCTTTCTATCTTTCTGTCGGCTTTAAAAAAAGAAAAAGATTTTTAAAGTCTCCGCTTAACTCCGCTTAACTCCGCTTAAAGTCAAAGTAACGTTGCAATCGGGCCTTAATCTTTAGACATGCATCTGTTCTCATCTGTTCTAAAAGATATTGTTTTTATGATGTTTTTAAAATGTCTTTTAGGTATGTCGAATTTGAATTAGGTTTCGACAATCTATAGATTTATGGTGACTAGATGTTATGTATGTATTGTACGTAAAGTAGCATGTCTACATAATGGAAAACTAGTACAAAAGTATAATAATACACTTGCTGCATCATACAGGTGCCAGCTTCTTTTCGAAGACTGATGAGCGTAAAAAAACTCAAAAAAAAATTTGGAAAAACGAAAAAAAAAAGAAAACAGGCATTGTAAATCGGATTTATATTAAGTAATTTATATTTATACCGTACAAACAAAATATAACATACACAACATTTATATCGTTCATATCAAAATGGTTTTATATATGTAATGCTACATAATAACTTTTTTATATACACGAGATTTTATTTTACACGATATTTTATCTGAAATGTACTGTCAATTACATGTTTAACACGTTTTTCATCTTTGATTTCTTCATAAATAATGATTTTAAATCTTATATCTTAGATCCGATTGTTAATATCAACGTTATTTTGAATAAAATGAAATTTAAAAATCTCTTTTTTTTAAGTCGATATGTAGACAAACAAAAAAAAGAGTTTTAAGCCTCGCTCAAAATTAAAGTAACATTGGTACAATCGGGCTTTAATAAATCTATAATTTATCACATTACACGTTATATATTTAAATACTTTCATCAGTTTTTTACATTCGTTATTATTTGTAATTATTTACAAAGTTTCAACTCGGGTTTCATCGTAAACATATAACATAATTAATAACTTATATTTTTTATATTATATTTTTTATATTTCTCTAATCTTATTTCTAATCTCAGATGATAAATCGGACTCCCTAGTAACTTTCACGATATATACTTTATTGCTAATAAATAAAAAGAACTATATTAGTGAAACTATATTTTTTATGGAAATAAATGAATTTTTAGTGGAAAAATGAAAATAAGAGGAGCAATCTCCAATGATCTTGATCCTGACAAATGTTATCCACATCATGATTCTGAACAACATTCCAAAGATTTTAGCCATCGAGCGAACTTGCGTAACGCTAATGCCGGCGATACTGTAACTTTCAAGTCTTATAATTCAAAAAGTACTTCATAAAAAAATATTTTATTATAATATTTTGGAAAGTTCTTAAGGTGTGCTACAAAAATATGCAATGAAAGAGAGGATTCCATATGAAATTTCAAAGTTAATCCTCAAATGATCTTGAAATATGCTTTCAAGATCAAATTTAAGGTCATTAACTTTTTCCCTCCTCAAAATTATACAATTATCTTCTCTTGTGTTTTTTTTTAAATGTTTCCTTTTCGAATGAATGAACGAAAGATTAAAATGGCCTACTGTGTATATGTTTGTTACTTTGCGAATTATCTCTCTTGAATCTGTATTGTTTATAGAACTTTTGCATACATACGATATATTACTTTTTTCTAAAAGCTTCCGTTTTATATCATACTTTGAATTTAACTGAAAAGCGATCAATTTGTTAATATGACTAATTATTGCTTTAATATTTTTTATATACTTTTATATTTTCAGTTGTTTAATAAATTTTCACTTTCATATATTAGCGGTATATATTGGAAACTCGGCCTAAAATGAAATATATTTTGACAGTAAAATGTATGTGTAAAAATTAATTGGAGCTAATTAATATTTCTGAAAATTATATGCATTTGTACTTGCTGAGATACTATTTAAAATTTAATTTATCATTATTTCAATTTTATTGCGAATTCTTATAAACAATAAAAAGAATGTTTAAAAAAGAGCTTAAAATTGATACGACATATAATAGAAGTGAAACTCGAACATTTGGAACTCGAAGAATGAGACTATTTTTAGACAAATATGGAAAAAAAATTTTTTAAATTTCTTTTGGAAATGCAGGATTGGGTAAGTTAATGTTTTTTTTAACTGAATAAGATTAAAGTTAATGGCATTACAAAATTAATAAAGTTAAAAGTTGAAGGAATAAAAAATTTACTTAATGTAAATTAAGTCAATATTGAATTAACTTATGTTAAAAAAAAGTATGTTAAAAAAGTTAATTTAAAAAAAAATTATTTTTTAGATCATAATGTCCTAATTTTTCTTAAAATGAGATTAAATAACTACAATATAAATTATTAAGTAAATTAAATTTTTAATTTTTTTATTCATATGTGATATAAGTATATAACACATAACGATATAACTACAAAAGTTATACAATAACTACATTAAAAAAACAGCCAGACAACACATAGAGAAGCTACAAGATCAGTGATTACTTTTTAATAAGAAATTGACCAATTACAATCGAATGCGAGAAGAATATTTGACTGTAATTGGTCAATTTTTTATGACTAAGGCTTTAAAATTGTAGATCCGGACTAAGGCTTATGGCATAAGGCATAACCGCATAAACCAATCAGAGGGCTGTATTAGCATTTTAAGAAATTACTTAAGATGGTCTTAAAATATGAAGATTACGAATATACGCCCTTAGTCTTATTATGGCTTATTATTTTTCTAAGATATTTAAAAGAGAAAGAGAAAAATAAAGAGATAAAACTTTTTTAACTTAAAAAAAAGTTAAAAGTTAACGTTTAAAAATAACTTAATTAAGTTAAAATTTAATTTAAAATTAACTTAAGTTAAATTTAAAAAGTTAAGTTAAGTTAAAAGTCATTAACTTTTTAACTTTTTTTTAACTTTTAACGTTTTAACTAGTTACTACCCAACCATGTGGAAATATGAAAAGACTTTCTTTTGAATTTTTTGTCTGAATTTCTGAGAACTAATTTTCTATTGACCTTGAACAGCTAACCTGTCAATAGAAAAGATCAATAGAAAATCAGTCCTTTTTCTAGAAAATCAGTCCTTTTTCTTGAAAATCCCTTCTGAGGTTTATAATTATTTATTGTTCTGCTCTTAGACAGGACCAACGTGAATGCAGATACCTGATCCCATGTGGTGCGCACGTGTGTGTGTGTTTAGTAAACCTGTATTGCTAGCTCTCGCGTTACTAAATACACACACACACACACACACACACACACGCGCGCGCGCGCGCGCGCGCGCGCGCACCACATATGCGCTCATATGGCATCAGATACTTTCACATTGTTGATCCTGGATAAATCCTGAGAGCA